>Ga0098062_1000146_pt1 | contig 41740 bp, 36 predicted proteins | sample 23_taG_FD_81592 | JGI IMG/M metagenome (GOLD analysis project Ga0098062, IMG submission 81592) | Marine viral communities from Cariaco Basin, Caribbean Sea - 23_WHOI_OMZ | ecosystem: Environmental > Aquatic > Marine > Oceanic | place: Caribbean Sea: Cariaco Basin | collected 2014-11-11 | reverse complement strand
TTTTTGATTCTGACTTAGGGAAAACGGGAACACGGATATGAACATGCCTCTGAAAACTGAAACGTTGGACTCAGTATCGTCGACCACTTGCCAGCCTCGTCAGGAAGCGAAGCTGCCAACCGCCAATGAGCTGCGCCAACAGTTTCCTGCCAGCGAGCCTCTGACCCGGGCCATCGCTGGCTACCGAGAGCAGATTCGCAATGTGCTGAAGGGTGAAGACCCGCGCACGCTGATCGTTATCGGGCCTTGCTCGATTCACGATGAACAGGCGGCGTTGGATTACGGCACCAAGCTGAAAGCGCTCGCGGATGAGGTCAGTGACCGGTTCCTGATTGTGATGCGCGCGTACCTCGAAAAACCTCGCACCACGGTGGGTTGGAAAGGGCTGTTGTACGACCCGTCGCGCACCGGAGAGGGCGATTTGAACCAGGGGCTGGTGCGTTCCCGAAAGTTGCTGTTGGCGCTGTCTGAACTGGGTTTGCCGCTGGCCACCGAAGCCTTGAGCCCGTTCATGATGGATTACCTTGGCGATTTGGTGAGCTGGACGGCCATTGGCGCTCGCACCACTGAATCACAGATTCACCGCGAGCTGGTCAGCGGGTTGCCCATGCCTACCGGTTTCAAGAACGGCACCGACGGTGGCGTGTCTGTGGCGATCAACGCCATGAAATCGGCGGCGCACAGCCATCATCACATGGGCATTTCCCACTCGGGCGCGCCGGCGATGATCACCACCGCTGGAAACCCGGATACCCATCTGGTTCTGCGTGGCGGCCGAGGGGTCACCAACTACGATGAAACAAGTATTGCCCGGGCGGTGAAGGAATTGCAAAGCGCTGGTGTGTCAGCGTCTGTGATGGTCGACTGCAGTCACGATAACGCCTGCAAGCAGGCGGAACGGCAAGTCGAGATTGCCCATGAGGTGATGGCGCAGAAGCGCAATGGCAACAGCCACATCAAGGGCTTGATGCTGGAGAGCTTCCTGGCCTTCGGCCGCCAGGACGACGGCGAAGACTTGGTTTACGGCTGCTCGATTACTGACCCGTGCCTGGGGTGGGAGCAGACAGAGGCTCTGATCCGCTCACTGTAGAAAACAGCAACTGCCCGGCCAGCAGCACCAGAACACCGCCCATGACCCTGTCGAGCCAGTGTCCGAACCGGTTAAAGCCCCGGCGGACACGGGGGTGGGTGAAGAACAGCGCCACCAAGGTAAACCACAAGCCGGTGGCTATTGCCATGTAGAGGCCGTAGCCGGCCTGAAGCAGCACCGGTGTCCCCGGGTTGATGACCACGGAAAACAAGGACACGAAAAACAGCGTCGCTTTCGGGTTAAGCACGTTGGTCAGGAAACCGAGGCGGAACGCCGCCCAACCTGACTGCGCCTTGCCATTCTTTGTTTCGACATGAACGCCGCCGGGCTTGGCCCGCAAACAGTGCCAGGCGATCCACAACAAATACAGAGCACCCACAATCTTCAGCACGGTAAACAGCATCACCGATTGCTGAATGATCAACCCGATGCCCAGTAGCGAATAGCCAACGTGCAGCAAAATACCCAGACCGATCCCGACGGCACTGAGCATCGCGTTTCGGCGTGATTGGGTGATGGCTTGGCGCAGCATCACCGCGAAGTCTGGCCCGGGGCTGGCAACGGCCAACAGATGAATCAATGCCACGGTAAGAAATTCCAGCCAGTAATCCTGCACCTGTTGTCTCCATCCTGGTTAAACCCGAAAGCATAAGCGGATTTTTTATCGTTTTCACCTGTCATGAGTCAATATGCTTCTATACTCGAAGCGTAAGTTATAGAAAACTCAGCGAAATGTTGTTTGAGGAGGCCTGATGGAAAAGCGTGAAGTCGATGTGGCCATTATCGGTGCCGGTACCGCAGGTATGGTGGCTTACCAGCGGGCACGAAAGAAAACCGACAAGGTGGTGTTGATCGAGGCCAAGCAATACGGCACCACCTGTGCGCGAGTGGGCTGTATGCCCAGTAAACTGCTGATCGCTGCTGCCGAAAGCGCCCATAATGCGGGCCAGGCTGGTCAGTTTGGTGTGCAGGTTGCCGGCATCAAGATTGATGGCCGCCAGGTGTTGGCACGCGTGCGCAACGAACGTGACCGGTTTGTGCAATCGGTGGTTCGGTCCATGGAAAATCAGCCAGAGGAACTGCGGTTGATGGGCCATGCGCGCTTTGTGGACCCGCACCGTTTGATTGTCGGCGAAGACACCGAGGTGATCGCTGATCGCATTGTGATAGCCACGGGGTCGCGGCCCAATGTCCCGGACATGTTTAACGGTGCGAAAGATCGGTTGGTGGTGAACGACGATATTTTCAGCTGGGACGACCTGCCGGAATCGGTAGCCGTGTTTGGCCCCGGGATAATCGGTGTGGAGCTGGGGCAGGCGCTGAGCCGGCTAGGTGTTCGCATTCGGCTGTTTGGCGTGCGCGGCGGCATTGGCGGCATTCGCGATGAGAAAATCCGTGATTATGCGCTACAAACGTTTGGTGAGGAGTTCCCGCTGAGCGCGAAGGCTGAAACGAAGCGAATCGAGCGCACTGAAACTGGAGTACAGATCACCTGGGTGGAAAACGGGCAGGAGCATAAGGATACGTTCGAGTATCTGTTGGCGGCGACAGGGCGGCGGCCGAATATCGATAACCTTGATATCCAGAACGCGGGCATCGAACTGGACGACCGCGGTATGCCAGATGTTGACCCCAATACCATGCGCTGCGGTGATAGCCATATTTTTCTGGTCGGTGATGTCAACAACGAGCGCCCTTTGCTGCATGAAGCCGCAGACGAAGGCCGCATTGCCGGAGATAACGCCGGTAGCTGGCCCGATGTCCGCGCGGTCATCCGAAAGGCCTCGATGGGGGTGGTATTTACCGACCCCCAGATTGCTTCTGTCGGTTTAAGCATTCACGACGTCGATAAAAAATGCGAGGGCTGTTTTGCCGTTGGAGAGGTCAGCTTTGAAGATCAGGGCCGCAGTAAGGTGATCGGTAAGAATCGCGGCTTGTTGCGGCTGTACGGCGAACACCGAACCGGATTGTTTCTGGGTGCCGAGATGTTTGGCCCGGCAGCTGAACACATCGCGCATTTGTTGGCCTGGTGTGTTCAAAAACGGATGACCGTTAGCGAGATGCTGGCGATGCCGTTTTACCACCCGGTTATTGAAGAAGGGTTAAGAACCGCCCTAAAAAACCTTCTTTACCATTTGGAGGAAGGGCCGGAAGCGGTCGATGAGTGCATGGACTGTGGCCCGGGCAGTTAGCCCGGGTTTGACGCTGACGACCAGCCGGATTGTGGCGTGGGCTGAAAACGGTTTTCAGCTGAAGTGGTTGAATTCTGGCTGTGGCGTGCCCACATCTTTTCATGGAAGAAGTAAGCAACGGTATTGATGGCCGGCTCCACCATGGCGATCAACCCACCGATTAGAAGATCGCCGGTTAACAGGTAAGCGACGGAGAACGCAACGGTGAAGTGAGTGACCGCAAACGTGATGGTTTTCAGCAGCGATTGGTCAACGTGTGATCCGTGATTGTGAACAAAGTGTTTTAACGCGCTCATGACTTTCTCCGCGAGGATGATGTGTTAATGTCATTACAAGATAAATGAGAGCGTTTCTCAAATAGAATGTTCAAGTGGATTTGATAGTGCAGACCTATAGGTTTTTGGTTGAGTTTATGGCCATTCACTATCGATGCGATTGGAGAACTAAACTTCAATAGCGCAACAAAAGGGCTTATTGTCTTAATTAGCGAAAGCCCAAAATAAAACCAGGAGGTTCATCATGGGTAAGAATTTTATCGGTCTTGATACAGCACAAACGCAGAAGCTGGCGGATTCCCTGAACGGGCTTTTAGCGAACTACCAGATTTTTTACATGAACGTTCGCGGATACCACTGGAACATTAAGGGCGAGAACTTCTTCGAGCTGCACGCGAAGTTTGAAGAACTGTACGACGATCTGCTGCTTAAAATTGATGAAATCGCCGAGCGCGTTCTGACGTTGGGCCACGTTCCGGCTCACGCTTACAGCACATACATTGAGCAGTCGGAAGTGGCTGAGCGCAAGAACGTGTCGGATGGCAAAGAAGCCGTTAGCAACATTGTGGATAGCTTCAGTAAGCTGATCGCAAAACAGCGTGACATTCTTAGCCTTGCCGGCGAATCTGACGACGAAGGCACGGCTGCGCTGATGAGCGATTACATTTCAGAGCAGGAAAAAACGGTCTGGATGTACCGGAGCTACTTGGGCCACTAAACCCGGTAAAGCGACGGCATCTCAAATGGCGGCTCTTGGAGTCGCCATTTTTTTACGTATGTCTTCAACTTGACTTATTTTCGCCCCTTTTCTGTCATCTGTTTGCCATAGGGTGGGTCGTCATTTAAACAACGTCGACGAAAACCCGAGGTAAACATGATTTTTCAACGTGCTCTCCTGACTTCCGCCATTCTCGCTGCAGCGGGCAGCCTTGCAGCCTGTGCAGTCGACACTGACTCTCGGGGCAACGCTGAAGTGCCCGGGCTGATTGAGCTGAGTGTGCTGGGCAGCTATGTACCAGAAGGCGATGTGTTTGATGAAAGTGCGGCGGAAATCATCGCGCACGATCCCTCTCACCAGCGGCTGTTTGTGGTTAACGCCAAGGCTGCCACGGTGGATGTGCTGGATATTAGCAACCCGGCGACTCCTGCACTGATCGACACCATCGACGCCAGCCGAGAAGGGGCGTCTGCCAACAGTGTCGCGGTTTATGGAGATCTGGTGGCCGTAGCCATCGAGGCGGAAGTGAAGCAGGCGAAAGGCAAGGTCGTGTTCTACGACTCATCCGACTTGTCCAAAGTGGGTGAGGTTACGGTGGGTGCGCTGCCAGACATGGTGACCTTTACCCGCGATGGTCAAAAAGTGCTGGTGGCTAACGAGGGCGAACCGAGCGACGACTACACCACAGACCCGGAAGGCTCCGTGAGCGTGATCGACCTTGCCAGCGGTGTTGCAAACGCGACGGTTAAAACCGCGGACTTCCGTGCCTACAACGGTCGAGAGCAGGAGTTGCGTGAATCCGGTATCCGCATTTTTGGACCGGGGGCTTCAGCCGCTGAGGACTTCGAGCCAGAGTACATTGCGGTTTCCCAAGACAATACTCGAGCCTGGGTAACCTTGCAGGAGAACAATGCGGTGGCCGTTCTGGATATTGAGAGTGCCCGGATTGTCGATGTTCTACCGCTGGGATTCAAAGATCATCGCCTGCTGGGCAACGAGATGGATGCCAGTAACAAGGATGGCGGTATCAACCTTCAGAACTGGCCCGTTAAAGGCATGTATCAGCCCGATGCGATTGCCAGCTATGGCTACAACGGCAAGACCTATTACATTACCGCCAACGAAGGCGACTCTCGGGATTACGACGGTTTCAGCGAAGAGTTCCGGGTGAAAGATCTGCAACTGAGCGAGGCTTTCGGTAACGAGGCGCAGCGCAAAGAACTGCAGGACAAGGCCAATCTGGGTCGCTTGAAGGTCACCTCCACTCTAGGCGTGATCAACGGCTGTGATCCGGCCAACAAGGCCACGGATGTAGAGAAAGATTGCGTGTTCGGTGAGCTCTATAGCTATGGTGCCCGGTCGTTCTCTATTTGGAACGAGCAGGGGCAACGAGTGTTTGATTCTGGCAACGACTTCGAGCGCATCACGGCGAATCTGATTCCTGAAGGCTTCAATGCAACCAACGATGAGAACGGTGTCGATGACCGTTCTGATGATAAAGGGCCGGAACCCGAAGCCGTGGCCGTTGGCGAGATCCAGGGTCAGAATTATGCCTTTATCGGATTGGAGCGAGTGGGGGGCATTATGGTGTACAACGTCACCAATCCTCAGCGCCCACAATTCGTGCAGTACCTGAATAACCGGGATTTCTCTGTCAGCACGGCGGAGGTTGAAGCTGGCAAGGCCGGGGATTTGGGGCCTGAGGGCATGGCGGTCATTCGGGCAGAAGACAGTCCGATCAGCCAGCCGATCCTGGCGGTGGGTAACGAGGTAAGTGGTACCACCACGCTCTACCGAATTAATGTGGCCGGAGCATCAACAAACTGATACTTAAGCCTTAATTGGCTAATAGAACCGCGCCTTCGGGTGCGGTTTTATTGTTTCCGGATACTGAGTAATAAAATCGGCCTGCCCATATCGCGTTGTAATAGCGCTGTCATACCCCCCCCCTCCATAGTGTCATTCCAGTTGATTCAACACCGTTACCGGTGACCACTAATTGGATTCAAAGCGTGACGAGATTTACCCGTATTGCCTGTTTGACGATTGCTCTGCTGCCCCTGCCGGCTCTCGCTGAGGTGCAGCTGACGCTGGGCGCTTGTGTGAATGTGCAGGCGGTGCAGGGCAGCGAACAGACCGCCTCCTCAGGCCAGCGCCTCACGTTGGCTGATGGCACACAACAGCTGGTGGTGGAGTGCACCACCGAAGTCGGCCGGGAGGAAATTCGGGAAACCAGCGATGCCTTTGTTATCCGTTTCAGCGCTGAGGATGCCGAGCTGAAGCTGAGTGCTCCGGCAATCAATACCCGCAATGAAATGGAGAGCTTCAATCAGCAGGGCAATTGGCAGCTGATTGATGGGCGTGGCCGAGCAGTGGCGGCCACTGCCGACGTGCTCGAGAAAGATGGGTTTCAGCTGGTGCGGGACTATCCGCAAGAGCTGGGAGCCTATAACCGTTCCGGCGCTGTTGCGGCCGTCGCTGTGCAAGCGCAGAACGCCGGAGCGGAGCTGCAAATGAACCCGGAAGGGTTGCTGCTGGATCCGCAAGCCAATGTGGATCAGGAAATGGTCAGCAGGATGCTGCGCTACTGGTATTTGAAAGCTGACGAACAAACTCGAGAAGAGTGGGACAGCTGGGTCGATTCCAGCAACCGATAAACACCAAACCAAAATGAACGTGGAGTTGTAAATAATGAAAAAGCTTCTTCTGGCTGTTGCTGTGTCTACTGTTGCTGCAGGTTCTGTAAATGCTGCGACGGTTTATGAGAAAGATGGTTTTACTTACAAGCTGAACGGTGATTTCCAGGTTCAGTTGCGCAAGAAAATTGGTGACGACACCAATGAGTACGTAGATTTTGATGACCTGGAGCTGAAGAACTAGGTGAGCTACGACTTGGGCAACGATATGAAAGCCTTCGGTCGCCTGGATTTTGATTTCAAAGACCACGCCAATGGCAAAGATGTCGATGAGCCGATTGAAGAAGCCTACGTGGGTATCCAGTACGGCGTTACATCGCTATCCATGGGTAAGCAAAACTTTGCATCTGACGAGTTCGGCATTGAAGAAGCTTATGAATCACCGCTCGACGAAGATCAGTTTGACGCCGTAAAAACGGATGGTGATGATACTTTCCGCGTTGATGTAGAGCTGGACAACGTTTACCTGGTTGCTTCCTACGAACTGGAGGCTGAAGACAAAGGCGGCATCACCGGCGAGTTCTTTGATTTGTTTGCCTCTACGGAAATTGCCGGCCTGGAACTGGCTGCTGCCTACCAGCGTAATACCCCCATTGGCATGGATGACAAAGACACCTGGGGTCTGAGCGCCGGTTACGAGTTTGGTTTGTTTGGTCTGGCCGCTGACTACAGTGTTACTGATGACAGCAACACGGATCTGGAGACAACGTTGTACAACATTGCAGCAACCATTGACGTGACCAGCACCACCGCTGTCGCGCTGGGCATGCAGAATCAGGAAGAAGACAACAGTGACGACGTGACGGCCTGGTACGCGAACGTGACCTACAAGTTCCCGACGGCCAAGAACGTCAGCGTTTTTGCCGAAATTGCCGACACCGATGAAGATGACACGGATATGGGCTTTTTGGCCGGTATGCGCGTGAAGTTCTAAGCAGTACCTCCCAATCGCTAACCGTGGTCACGCCAACGGTTGGCGCGAGGAAAAACAAAGGCCGGGCACCATTGCCCGGCCTTTGTGCGTTCTAGCTGGCAAGATCCAGCGGTGGAATCTCTTGATGCAGGAACCACTTTTCAGTCACGACTTTCTGAGTGAACCACTGTGACCGCATTAAGGTGCTGGCAATGGGTTGTTTGAGCCAGTCGGGCACTTCGAACCCGCGCTCCTGTTCGCTGGCCCGGTGGCCAAACCGTTTAGAAATTTGCTCAGCATAGCGCTGCAGTGACGAAGCGGAATAATCCGGTGTGCTCAGAATCACTTTGGCGGCAATTAATGCGGACTCAATGGCGGGTCGAATGCCTTCACCGCTTTGGGTGTAGGCCAATCCGGCGGCATCACCAATTAACAGCACCCCGTCATCAACCAGTGGCCGTTGGGCATGCCCGTACAGGAGATAGGCGTGCCCCTTGAAACGGCCGGGCAGATCGTTGGGAATCCGACCGGACTGTTTCATACCTTGTACAAAGGCTTCCAGATGCTCCGTCAGTTGATGGTTGTCTTCACGCCCTAATCCGATATTAAGAAAGTTACCTTTGCGGAACACCCAAGCGTAGCCTTTTAAATCGCGACAGAACCAGAGTTCCGGCGTGTCGCCACGTGCTACGCATGCTTGGGCTTGTGCAGCGGTCATTTCAAATTCCACTTCCTTGGCGGCTACGACGGTTTCATGTTTCCCCGGGCCTGAGCCGATCTGTTTGGCCACTGGGCAAAAATGCCCGCCAGCGCCGATCAGGAGGGGGGCCTGCCACTGCTCGTTTACCTGCCACAGGTCGTTCTCCCGGGTGATGGATTTCACCGGAGTATCCAGTTGCTTGCGGGATTGAACCCGGTCGAGCAGATAGGCGTCAAACTCGCAGCGCCGGATGCCGTAGCTGACCACGCCGCCGTGGCAGTTTTCCACCGGGCTCTGGCCCATCATGCCGATTCGGAATCGACTGATGGATTGCAGTGTTCGATGACGACGGTAATCGTTGATATCAATATTGAGGCTTTCGAGAACCGCCGGTGTTACCCAGCCAGCGCAGGTTTTGTCTCTGGGAAACGACGCTTTATCAATGATCAAAACGTTCCTGCCGGCCTCTTCCAGTGCATGGGTTAGGGTGGCGCCAGCCGGGCCGGCGCCCACGACGATGGCATCGAAGGTATCCATTATGAGTGCTCCGGTGTGGTCGGTGTGGCGTACAAATCCTGACGGGTTCGAGGCACCAGGTTGTTGTCGCCATGACTGAAAACAACCTGAAACAGCTGCAGCGAGCCGGCGCGAAATGCCGCGATCGAGCCTGCCAGATAGAATCGCCAGGCCCGGGTGAAGCTTTCATCGTACATCGCGGTCACGGTGTCCTCGTGCCGGGTGAAATTCTCCATCCAGTGGCTTAGCGTCTGGGCGTAATGCAAGCGCAGGTTTTCCACATCCAGTACGGAAAAGTCATTGTGTTCACAGATCTGCATGAATTCGGCAATACTCGGCGGGTAAGCGCCCGGAAAAATGCGCTTCTCGATCCAGGCGTTCATCAGCATGGGCCGGTTGCGTCCGATGCTGTGCAGCAAGGCAATACCATGAGGTTTGAGGCAGCGTTTAATCAAATCAGAAAGGGCCGGGTAGTGGTCTTTGCCGACGTGTTCCAGCATTCCCACCGATACAAACGCGTCGTACTCGCCCTCAATGTTTCGGTAGTCGTCTTCGATGTAAAGGATCTGGCCGTCAAGCCCTTGTCGCTGAGCCTCCGCTTTGGCGTAGTCGAGTTGTTCCCGGGAGATGTTGTAGGAACTAACGGTTACGCCGTAGTTGCGCGCCATATAACGAGCCAAACCGCCCCAGCCACAGCCGGCTTCGACGACGGTCATGCCCGGTTTGAGCCGAAGTTTCCGGCATACGTGCTCTAGTTTGGCCAGTTGCGCCTGTTCGAGAGTGTTGTCCGGGCGTTCGTAGTAGGCGCAGGTGTACTGCATTTCAGCCTGATCCAGCCACAGCTTGTAGAAATCGTTGCCCAGATCGTAATGGTGATGGATGTTTTCTTTCGCTTGCGACAGGCCGGACGAACGGGGGTTCGGGTTCTTCCAAAGGTTATCCAGCCATTTTGGCCACTGTTGCCGGGCGGCGTGAACCGAGCGGTACACGGTTTCCAGAAACTCGGCGAGATCACCGTCGATGTCGAGTCGCCCTGAACTATAGAGATCACCCATGGCCAGATTCGGGTCGGTGACCAAAGCATAGAGCGCTTTGGAATCGTTCAGGGTTAAGGTGAAGCGTGCGGCCTGTTGCTGCGGTTCAATCCGGTCACCATTCCACAGCTGGAAGCGAATGGGCGGAGAACCGGCCAGACGGATGAACTTGTCGAGCAGCCAGCGCTCGTAGCTGTAGGGTTCCCGATCGGGAAGAGGCGCTTCCCGCGGAATGCTTAGAAGGTGCGGAGCGTCCTTGCCGGAATGCGTAACCTTGCGGGCGTTGCTGCTAGACATAACTCAGGCTCCCGTTGGTTTAGTACCAGGCGGCCTCGAAAGCCAGGCTGAGAGTCGCACTTGTTAAATTGTATATAAACTGATCAGGTTTGGGCAAGCTGAGGAAGCAGAGGGCAAGCCGGCCGGGAGCAATCCGGCCGGCTTGCCCTGAGGCGGTTAGTAGGTGGAGCTCATTCCGAACCATCCCGGGAAGATGACGATCATCGCCAACACCAGAATTTGAATGAGAATAAACGGAATAATGCCCTTGTAGATGTCGGTTGTTTTCACCTCGGCGGGCGCAACGCCTTTGAGATAGAACAACGAAAATCCGAAGGGCGGCGTCAGGAAGCTGGTCTGCAGGTTCATGGCAATCAGTATGGCAAACCAGAGCATATTGATGCCCATGGCTTCGGCCACCGGTGCCAGAATCGGCACGATGATGAAGGAAATCTCCACGAAATCGATGAAGAAGCCCAGCACCAGAATCACCACCATGGCTAATATGATGAAGCCCCACTGTTCGCCGGGCAGCATCAGCAACCATTCTTCCAGCAGGTAGTCGCCGCCGGTGTAACTGAACACCATGGAGAAGGCCGTGGCGCCGATGAGAATCGCGAAGACCATGGCTGTGACTTTCACCGTATCTTTGGAGGCATCCCACACCATTTTAAAACTGAACTGGCGGTAAATGATGGCCAGAATCACGGCGCCAACACCACCCAGCGCCGATGATTCGGTGGGTGTGGCAATGCCGGTGAAGATAGAACCCAGAACCACCACAATCAACGCCAAGGGCGGGATAATGGCCAACAGCGCATTGCGGATTTCCCTGCTGCGGCTGATGCTGTCGTCGGGCGGCATGGCCGGGGCGGTTTGTGGCTTTAGCCGTGTCAGGAACAGGATGTAAACAACATACAGGCCAATCAGCAGCATTCCCGGCCCCACGGCCGCTTTGAACAGATCGCCAACCGGTAAGCCCAGTACGTCACCCAGAATGATCAGGATGATTGAGGGCGGCACGATTTGTCCCAGGGTGCCGGATGCGCAGATGGTCCCTGTCGCCAAACGCTTGTCGTAATTGTGGGCCAGCATAACCGGCAGGGAGATTAACCCCATGGCTACCACGCTGGCACCGACCACGCCGGTCGAGGCTGCGAGTAGCGCGCCCACCAGAATGGTGGAAATGGCCAAACCACCCGGCAGGCCACCGAACAAGCGGCCCATTGAGGTCAGCAGCTGTTCGGCCAGTTTCGTGCGTTGAAGAATCACGCCCATGAAGATAAACAACGGCACGGCCATCAGTACCGTGTTTTGCATGACGCTCATGATGCGATAAGGCATGAAGGCAAACAGATCCATGCCTTCGGCGAAGATGCCAAAAAACAGCGCAACGCCACCGAAAGTAAAGGCAACGGGGAACCCGAACATCAGCATGACCAGGGCCACGAGGAACATAATCATACCGATCATGCGAGGCCTCCTGCGCTGTTCTCGTTTTCGTAGGATTTGTCACCGGCCAGAACGCGGATGGCGTAGGTAGCCATGTTCAGGCCTGCTGTGCCCATGAAGATGGCGCTGATCGGAATAACCGATTTGATGATCCAGCGATGAGGTAACCCGCCCGGGTCGCCACTGCCTTCGCCCATTTCATAGGCATCAACCGCGAAGCTGTAACCATAGACACCAATCAGATACGCGAAGGGGATGACAAAGATCAGCGCGCCGATCAGATTGATCCAGGCTTTGTTTTTTTGCTTCCAGTTGGTGTAGAACACGTCTACTCGAACGTGGCCGTCTGTGCGCAGGGCGTAGGGAATGCCCAGCAGAAACACCACGGAATAAAGGTGCCACTCCATTTCCTGCATGCCAATTGACACATCGCTGAACACGTAGCGTGCGACAACGTCATAAAATACGTTGGCGGCCATCAGGATCATGGCCACGCAGGCGATCCAGCCGCAAAGTTTCGAGAGCCAGGCCAGGCCTTCGTCCAGTTTGATAATCCAGCGCATTAAACCTCTTCCTCCGCTGAGCGGATGTTTTGTTTGTTTTATTAATGAAAAAAGCCGGAACCACTTTCAAGAGCGATCCCGGCTCTGATTCAGCATGGTCCAGAGTTTACTCAACTTCTCCCATGGTGTTGAGGTAGGCGCGTTCAGAAATTTCGGTATAGGCACGGCTTTGTTGCTGATAACTCAGCTGTGAATCGATGATTTTCTTGGCCATCGGGCTTTCTTCAGCGGTTTCTTTGAGCAGTTTCTTGTTGGCATCGTACATGGCCTGGAAGATGTCAGCCGGGAACCGTTTGATCTGTACGTTGGGGTATTCTTTTTTGATGTTTGCCCAGGCTTCCGCGTTGGCGTGCTGTGAGTGTACCAGCATGTCGTAGGATGCGGTGCGCATGGCCACGCGCATGATTTCTTGCAGGTCTGCTGGCAGTTTTTCCCAAACGCGCTTGTTGATCAGGAACTGCAGCTCGGTCGCAGGCTCGTGCCAGCCGGTGTAGTAATAGTCAGCGATTTGCTGGAAACCAAGGCGCAAGTCCAGCGCCGGCCCGACCCACTCGACCGCATCAATGGTGTTGCGTTCAAGTGCTGTGTACAGCTCACCCGGGGCAATGTTGGTGGGATTAACGCCCACTTCGGCGAAGACTTCTCCGGCAAAGCCCGGAATCCGCATTTTCAGGCCTTTCAGGTCGTCCAGTGATTTGATCTCTTCACGGAACCAGCCGCCCATCTGAATGCCGGTGTTGCCGCCGGGAAACGACAACATGTTGTGGGGCTCATACACTTCCTGCATCAGCTCCATGCCACCACCATGGTAGAACCACGCATATTGTTCCATGGCGTTCATGCCGAAGGGCATGCTGGTGAAGAACAGGGTTTCGGGCACCTTGCCCTTCCAGTAGTAAGAAGCGGAGTGGCCCATGTCGTACTGGCCGGCTTTCACCATGTCGAACACACCCAGCGGAGCTTTGTGCTTGTTGGCCGAATCGATGCGGATGCGTAGGCGGCCATCGGACATTTTTTCAACGGTTTCGGCAAAGCGCTTGGTGGTGTCACCAAAGATCGGGAAGTTGGGGCCCCAGGTTTCGGCCAGTTTCAGTGTGAATTTTTCTTGGGCCAGGGCTTGCGAAGCTGAAAACGTAGTGGCTACAGCGAGCACGGTCGCTGATATAAACGTGCGGATTTTCATGGTTTGTCCAACCTGTTGTATTGTTTTAATTGTGTGTCAGGGAGCTGAGCAATTGCGCCAGCGGGTACTGCTGAACAGTTTAGTTCAGGTTTGCATGCTTGGCGGGCAGAGTGCATCAAAAAATGTGCGAATTACGACATATGTCTAGTGCGGGAACGGGGTTGGCAAAGCGCGTTCAGGCACTTTCTCCGGAGCTGACAGCCGGGGTTCGGGTGCGATAGTTGCGCCACAGGCGGAAGGCCCTTAAGGCCGGTTTTTCAACGCCATAATGCAGGGCTGCAGCCAAAGCGATTGCGGCAGCAAGCGCCAGAGCAACACCTGCAGGCCCGGGCACGCCCCATTGATAAAACAGCGTAATCAGCCCGTACCCGATATTCTGATGGACCAGATAGAGGGTGTAGGAAATGCTGCCCAGCCAGAGTAACCCCGGCCGTGACAGCATGTTCAAACGACCACTCGCGGCCAGAATGAATATGCCATAGCATGCCAGTACGAATAGATTGTAGGGCGCGTTGTACGCGATCAGGCAATGGCCAATCGTCAGCACCAGTAAAGCAACGTCGGTGGCAGGAGGTTTGCCATACTTGTGCCAGCGAAAGAGCAGCATGCCACTCATAAACAGCGGGGCATAACGCACGAACAGAAGGTCCTTCACCAGAAAGTCCATTGGTTCGGGGATGGCCTTCCACCAGAGTACGCCGATATAGCTGACGGCGGTCCAGCACCAGAGCACGGGCCGGAGTCGTTGCCAGCTTTTCAAGCCATAGAAGAGCAGGGCGATCCAGACGTAGAAGGTGGCTTCAATCACCAGACTCCAATACGCCCCATCAACGTGCGGCTGTTCCAGATATTCGTGCAGAAGGGTCATGTTCAAGAGCGCCGATACCGGCTCGACGGCACGATCTTCGGGCCCCAGCCAGTGCACGGAAAGAAAGGTCAGTGCGATGCCCGCCCACAATGCAGGTAAAAGCCGGAACGCTCGGGCCAGACCAAACCAGCCGGCGGTTTGGGTGCGCTCCAAGGTCATGAAAATGACGAAACCGCTGAGCATGAAAAACAGATGCACGCCGTAGCGCCCGAACTCCAGGAAGGCCGGGCTGTCAAAGCTGTGACCGTACAGTTCGTTGTAGTAAGGCAGATAATGAAACAGAACGACGCCAAGCGCGGCAATGCCGCGAAGTGCATCCAAGGCGGTCAGGCGATTTTGGTTGTTCTGCATGGCGTTGGTACGTTCCGGTGACGATGTAGGTTCATGATAGCCGGCCTGAAGGCGGGCAAGTATACAGTTCGGTTGCCCGCAACTGACCATCTGTTCATGGTTGAAGGTTCGTAGAGAGTTTCAGCGCGGGTGTATGATGTCTGAAAGCCAGTGTCAGGGAGCAAGCAGGATATGACAGTTGAACTCGGTGTGATTGAGGGGTTTTACGGCCCGATGTGGAGCTGGGCCGAGCGGCGCAAGTTGCTGAAAACGCTGGCAGGTCACGGTTATGGTTTTTATCTGTATGCGCCCAAGGCCGATCCTTATTTGCGCAGACGCTGGCAGGAGCCGCATCCGGCTGAAGAATTTGCCGCTTTGGTGGCGTTTGCCGAGTTGTGCAATCGCGAAGGCGTGCGCTTTGGCGTGGGGTTGAGCCCGTTCGAGATTTTCAACCAGTTCGACGAGAATGCGCGCCACGCGCTGGCCGCAAAACTGAAAGCGCTGGATCGAATTGGCGTGCAGGAGCTGGCGATTCTGTTTGACGATATGCACTCGAACACGCCGTCTCTGGCCAGTACTCAGGCAGAGATTATGCGCTGGGTAAAGGCGCACAGTGACGCAACCACATTCAGTATCTGCCCCACCTATTACTCCGACGATTCGGTGCTGGATCGAGTGTTTGGTGAGCGGCCTTCAGATTATCTTGAAACCCTGGGTGCCGAGCTTGATAAAGATGTACGGGTGTTCTGGACCGGTGAAGAGGTGTGCTCCCGGGAAATCTCTTCGGGGCATCTGAAACGGGTGGGCGACCGGCTGGGCCGAAAGCCGGTGTTGTGGGACAACTATCCGGTGAACGATGGCGACCGAATGTCACGGCACTTGCACCTGAGGGCGTTCACCGGCCGGCCGGCAGCAAATGCGGCGCACTTGGCCGGCCATGCCATTAATCCGGCTTTGCAACCTACGTTAACGGCAATACCCGCGCTGACATTGCTGGAATCCTATCGGCAAGGGCCGGACTATCAGTACGGGCAAGCGTTTCACCATGCCGCCCGGGAGTTGCTGGGCGAAGCCTTGGCAAATCAGATTCAGCGGGACCTGTTGAGTCTCCAGGATGCAGGATTGGGGCGCTTGAGTGATGAGCGCAAGCAGGCCTTGGCACACACCTATGATGCGTTCGATCATCCGGCGGCCAGCGAAATTATGCGCTGGCTCGCCGGCGACTATCTGGTGACCGATGAGATGGTGCAAACCCAGTAACAGGTTATTCCAGATAGTAGTTGAAGGTAGAAACCACTCGTACGGTTTTCACCGGTTGCTGCTGTTCGGAAATTCCGGGTGCCTGATCCCGGGCAAGGATTTGGAATACCCCCTGATTGGCTCTGCGCAAACCGCCGAGACTGGCGTTGGCATCCCGGGCAAACTGGCTTGCCGCCTCGCGGGCTGATTCAGTGGCTTCGGCGATCATTTCCGGCTTGATGGTGTTCAGGCCGTTGAATAGATAGGTTGGGCCGCCGGGACCGTAGTCGGAAGACAAGAGGACGCCGGAGTCCACCAGTTCGCTGACATTCTGGGCGGCATGGCGGATGCGATCGATCTGCGTACTGCGCACCATCAGGGTTTGATTGACGATGAATTTCTGCTCGCCTTCACCTTGATACGGATTGGCCCGGGTATCGGTGACGTCGAGCCTTTGCAGCTCCACCGCGCTGCTCTCAATCGCTTGGAGCTTCAGGAATGCCATGATGGCTTCCCGACTGCTTCGGGCTTTTGCTTGAGCCTGTTCCAGGGTTTTACCGCTGGCAACAAAGCGAATAGGCCAGAGCGCGAGGTCGGCGTTCACTTCCCGTTCCGCGACACCTTTGACGGTGACATAGCGGTCTCCGGTTTTCAGCCCGGTGAGACCATCCTTTAATAGTGAGGCCGAGATAACGACGCTCAGCCCAAGGATGACGGCAACGAGTACTTTCATGGATCCATTTCCTTTTGGTAGTTGCTCACTATTCGGTGGTGCAGTGGGTTTCCGATCGGCCACTAAAACGCTGTTTCATGGCTTTGTTCTGTCGGTCGGGATCACGATATTCCTTGGGCAACGGTTGGATCAAGTATAAGAAGTTGCCCTTGCCCAATTGTGACTCCAGAGAAGGAGATGCTTCCTCTGCAACCCAAAATACGGGGCTCAGTACAACAACAGACAGCTCTGGCGCACGCTTTTTCAGCAGAGCTACGGTGCCGAGACTCTCTTCGCTGTGAAAAGTGCCAGTCAGGTGTAGTACCTGATGCCCCGGGTGGTTTTTTCTAGCCTGCAAAATGCGGCTGGCCATGGTGTTGTCGCGCAACAGCTGCGCCTTGTAGACGCTGGCCATGCGTTCTGAAATCGCCGGGTCATTTGAACCGTGGCTACCGGAAATGGCTTCAATAAAATTTTCCCGATACGCCGGCGTGTCCAGAAAGGGATGAGCGGGCAGTTGTTGCCGTTGATTATCGGGTAGCGCATTGAGATAAGCCGGCCCAATCCGACCGACACAGCGAACCGTTTGCGCAGGGGCGTTGGCCGCGATCACCGGAAGATTGTGGTTGCGCGCGTATTCCACTATCGGCCGGTATGAGCCGCGATAATTGTCCCATGCATTGGTATCTTCGATCATCTCCGCTTCACCCGTTTCGCCGGCGAGGTAGTCGTCCAGATCGCTTTGATGGTCCAGATTGAATTGTTCCAGAGTCAGGGTGATGTGCGGGTTCTGGTTGTGCAGGTGTTTTAACAACCGGGTCTGAAGCAGGTGGGAGCCAGGGTGTCCGTGATACTCGCCAACAATAACGACGTCAGCTTTGGACAGTGCGTCGGCGACGTATTCAAGTGATACCGGCTGGCGAGAGTTTGAGTCAATTACTACGCTTTCGTATAGCGTTGCCGGTGCCGGGATGCCGGCTTCGCCTTGTGCCTGCGTCAGGGCGCAGCCCGATGAGATAAGCGCAGCCGCAGCGATCAGCGGAGTGAGTGAAAGCTTTATCATAAACGCAGGCAGCCTTGGTTAGTCGAGGTCTTTGGTACGTTGTTCGCGCCAATCTTCCCCCAGTTTTTGTTCCACGTACTCGCGGATGAACTGCCGAACCTTTTGGGAGGGAGTGACATCGTCCTGTTTGCACAGTGCTTCGAATACGGCCTTTTTCTCAGGGTCGATCAGTAGCGTCAGGCGTGCGGTACGGTTTTCTTTCGTCATGACTTTTGAGCACCTTTCATGTTAATCAGGTTAACATTGAATGTTATCTTGATGAGCATATAATTGTAAGTCTGTCTTCGCAACCGGGAGTTCGCTCATGCCGCATCGTGCTCATCTTTTTTCCTTGAGGTTTGCCCACGCACTTCGCGAAGCCTGTATTGATGAGCGGTACACCAGTTCCCGGTTTTTGAAGGATGTGATGGCCGGCGTTACCGTGGGTATTATCGCCATTCCACTGGCTATGGCGCTGGCTATCGCCAGTGGTGTGGCCCCTCAATACGGTTTGTATACCGCGTTTATCGCCGGTTTCATCATTGCTGTGCTGGGTGGTAGCCGGTTCAGTATTTCTGGCCCCACCGCCGCTTTTGTTGTCATTTTATACCCCATTGCCCAGAACTATGGATTGGGCGGCTTGCTGCTGGCCACGCTGATGTCGGGTGTGCTGCTGGTGATGATGGCGCTCATGCGTTTAGGGCGTTTTATCGAGTACATCCCGGAATCGGTCACGCTCGGCTTTACCGGTGGCATTGCGGTGGTCATTGCCACCTTACAGGTCAAGGATTTCTTTGGCTTGTCGGTTGAAAGTATGCCCGAGCCCTATTGGGACAAGCTGGCGGTGCTGGCCCAGCAGATGCCAGCGCTCGACGGCATGAGTACCTTGGTCGCGGCAGCAACCTTGGCGGTTATGCTGCTTTGGCCCCGGTTGAGAACCCCGGTGCCGCCGCACCTACCGGCGGTGGTGATTGGTAGCCTGTTGGCGCTTTGGTTCAATGCCAACGGAGCCGCAATTGAAACCATAGGCTCCCGCTTCAGCTACTTGCTACCGGACGGCAGCACAGGGGCTGGCATCCCGCCGTTCTTGCCTGAATTTACCTGGCCATGGCAGCAGTTGAATGCAGATGGCGAACCGGTGGGTTTGTCTTGGGCGATGCTTCAGGAGTTGTTACCGGCGGCGTTTGCCATTGCCATGTTAGGGGCCATTGAGTCGTTGTTGTGTGCGGTGGTGCTGGATGGCATGACCGGCAAGCGCCACAGCGCGAATAGCGAGCTGATGGGGCAGGGTATTGGCAACATTGTGGTGCCGTTTTTCGGTGGCATTACCGCGACGGCCGCGATTGCCCGATCTGCTGCCAACTATCGCGCCGGTGCTGAGTCCCCGGTGTCGGCGATGATCCACGCCTTGGTGGTTTTGCTGGCGTTGGTTTCTCTGGCCGGCGTGCTGGCCTACCTTCCAATGCCCGCGATGGCGGCTTTATTAATCATGGTGGCCTGGAATATGAGTGAAGCGCCGAAAGCCGTTCACCTTCTGAAAACCGCGCCGCGCATGGATGTCTTGGTTTTTCTGACCTGTTTCAGCCTGACCGTTGTGCTGGACATGGTGATTGCCATAACCGCAGGGGTGCTGCTGGCGGCGGTGTTGTTCATGCGGGAAATGGCGCAGATGACCAAGGTTACTGACATTTCCGGCAGTGAGCGGGTCAAGCAGTTCGGCTTATCGGAAGACTGGCAGGTATTCAAAATTAATGGCCCGCTGTTCTTCGCGGCGGCAGACCGGATTTTTGGAGAGTTGGCGGCGCTGTCACGGCAGTCGTGCGGGCTTGTTTTGTATATGGATGGTGTGACTGTGTTGGACGCCGGCGGCCTGTCAGCGCTTAATAAACTGATTGCGAGTTGTCGCGAGGCCAACACTCAGATAGTCATTGCTGATCTTCAGTTCCAGCCCCTGCGGACTCTGGCCCGTGCCGGCGTGCAGCCGGAGCCGGGTGTCAGCCAGTTCTATCCGACGTTGGCATCTGCTTTGGAGGCAGCCGCTTCTGGCTCTCTGCAGAATCTGCGTTAAACTGCCCTCAAAAGAGGGACGTCATGCTGCCATTTCGAATTATTGATCGAGTCAAATTTGTTCTGGAGCGCCAATTACTGAAAGGCGCGGGTTTTCAATTATTGGTGGTCGGGCTTTTTATAGGCCTGATCTCGCTTATCGGTGGCCTGTTGGTGGTGCCTCAAGGCGGTGAGTTTGAAGACCCAGGCGCAGCGATCTGGTGGGCGTTTTTACGCCTTACTGACCCGGGGTATCTGGGCGACGACGTCGGCGCCTGGCAGCGCATCGTCTCGACCCTGCTGACGCTCCTTGGCTATGTGGTGTTTATGGGCACCCTGGTGGCCATTCTGACCCGTTGGTTGATCGCCAAAATGACGGATCTGGAGCTGGGGCTGACCCCCGTTACCCTGAGAAATCATGTGGTCGTGCTCGGCTGGACCGCACAAACACCCCCTCTTGTCGCCGAGTTGTTTGGTTCATCCGGCCGGATGCGGCGATTCCTGGAAAAGCACGACACCCAACGGTTGCGCCTTGTGGTGCTGGCGGACGAAGCCAGTGTTGAACAACTCTACGAGCTGCGTAACGAGCCGGGGGTGGGCCGGCGCGCCCGTGAGGTGATCCTGCGCAGCGGTTCTGCGATTCAGCCTGATGCTTTACATCGTGTGGCCTGTTTGGATGCAGCCGCCGTGATTGTGCCGAGCCAGGGCTACGATGCCGAAAGCCCGGTAACCTCGGATGTGGAAACGGTAAAAGCGCTGCTGTCGATTGCGGCACAGGCCCGCCATTTGGGTGTACCGCTGCCGTTTGTTGTCGCCGAAATTCAGGATATGCGCAAGTTGTCGGTGATTGAGCGGGCGTATCCCGGGGCTGTTGAGGTGGTTGCGGGTGATTCCACCATCAGTCGGTTAATGGTGCAAAACGTTCTGCACCCGAATTTGTCGGAAGTTTACAACGAACTACTGACCGCTGGTGAAGGCAATGAGATCTTTGTTCGGGGTGGTGAAACCGCTGAGGGCCTGACGCTTGGAGAGCTGGCCGCACAAAGGCCCGATGCGATCGTGTTAGGGCTGCTGCATCCGGCGCAGGCCGGAGGTTGGACGGTCAATCTGCTGGCCTCTTCGGATACCGTGATTCGAAACGAAGATCGGGTGGTGTTGCTGGCCCGAGACTATGCCGATACCGGGCCGGATCCCAAGCGAGAACCGCTGCCACCTATTGAGCGGCTGCCGGCGCAAGCCAGAACCACGGCGCGACAAGGCAGGCACCGTGTGCTGGTGCTGGGCTGGAACCGTCGGGTGCCGGGCTTGGTGGCGGAGTTCGGCAGCTACCCGGACCGGGAGTTCGAGCTGGACATGGTCTCGGCGACACCCTTGCAGGACCGGCAACGGGAAATGTCGGGCTACGGTGTGGATATGGATAACGTGAACGGCCGTTTACTGGAGGCCGACTACATGGTGGAAGGCGAGCTCCGAAAGCTTGACCCGGCGTCATACGACACGGTGATGCTGTTGAGCAGCGACCGAATCGGCTCAGACGAAGAAGCCGACGCCCGTGCAATGGTGGGGTACCTGCAGTTGGAAGACATACTGGCGGAAACTCGGGTAAGGCCGCAGGTGTTGTTGGAGTTGAGTGATCCGGACAACCGGCATCTGATGCATAACCATCAGAGCGAGATACTGATAAGCCCGATGATTCTGAGCCATGTGCTGGCGCAGGTGGCGCTGCGCCGGGAGTTGAGAGTGGTGCTCGACGAGTTGTTTACCGTGGGGGGCGCGGAAATCCAGTTCCGGGATCCTGACGATTACCCCCTGCCCGCCAGTGCGGATTTTCAGTTTCTGGAGAAAACTCTGGCGGCCAGAGGAGAGATCGCTCTGGGCGTTCGTCGTGAAGCGGTCGATGAGCGTGGGCGGCATCTGCAGATAAACCCACCGCGAAAGCAATACCTGGACCTTCGCAAAGGTGACCAGCTTCTGGTGATGTGTCGAACCTGAGCGGCGCCCAACGCCTTTGAGAAAGAGTGAGAACTGCAAGTGTTTGAGGTGAAAGTGGTTCGACGCACTATTCATAAGAAAAATGCCGGAAATACATAATATAAATTTCAATTATAAGATTGAAGGCAGTAAAGTGTCGCCCAACGTCAGCCAATGCTCGCCACTTACTAGCAGGCTGGCAGCGACTACTGCCTGGCAGCAGTAATTCGCCCCTTTTGAACACAAACGTAGAAAGGATAGAGATCATGCCCTACTCACAAGACGTTGACCAGATCGCATCCCTCGTCAAGCAAAACCCGACCTGGAACGCCATCAACCCTAAGCACGCTGCCCGCATGCGCGCCCAGAACAAATTCAAGACTGGTCTGGACATCGCTAAGTACACCGCGAAGATCATGCGCGAAGACATGGCCGCTTACGATGCCGACACTTCCAAGTACACTCAGTCTCTGGGTTGCTGGCACGGTTTCATTGGTCAGCAGAAGCTGATCTCTATCAAGAAACACTTCGGTAGCACCAAGCGTCGTTACCTGTACCTGTCTGGCTGGATGGTTGCCGCTCTGCGTTCCGAGTTCGGTCCTCTGCCTGACCAGTCTATGCACGAGAAGACTTCTGTTCCTGGCCTGATCGAAGAGCTGTACACCTTCCTGCGTCAAGCCGATGCCTGGGAACTGAACCACTTGTTCCGTGACCTGGAAGCCGCTGAGAAAGCTGGTGACACTGCTAAAGCTGAAGAGCTGATCAAGCAGATCGACAACCACGAAACTCACGTTGTACCGATCATTGCTGACATCGACGCTGGTTTCGGTAACGACGAAGCGACTTACCTGCTGGCTAAGAAGATGATCGAAGCGGGTGCATGCTGCATCCAGATCGAAAACCAGGTTTCTGACGAGAAGCAGTGTGGCCACCAAGACGGTAAAGTAACCGTTCCTCACGCCGACTTCCTGTCCAAGATCAACGCTGTTCGTCTGGCGTTCCTTGAGCTGGGTGTAGACGACGGTGTTATCGTTGCTCGTACCGACTCACTGGGTGCTGGCCTGACCAAGCAGATCGCTGTAACTAACGAGCCGGGTGACCTGGGCGACCAGTACAACAGCTTCATCGATGGCGAGTACATCGAAGACGCTTCCCAGATCGAGAACGGCGACGTTGTGATCAAGTCTGACGGCAAGCTGCTGAAGCCGAAGCGTCTGGCATCTGGCCTGTTCCAGTTCAAAGCTGGCTCTGGTGAAGACCGTGTTGTTCTGGACTGCATCACTTCCCTGCAGAACGGCGCAGACATGCTGTGGATCGAGACTGAGAAGCCTCACGTTGGTCAGATCGCTGGCATGGTAAACCGCATCAAGGAAGTTGTTCCCGATGCCAAGCTGGTTTACAACAACAGCCCGTCCTTCAACTGGACTCTGAACTTCCGTCAGCAGGTATTCGACGCTTGGAAGGAAGAAGGTAAAGACGTATCTGCGTACGATCGCGACCGTCTGATGAGTGCTGACTACGACGGCACCGAGCTGGCTGAGCTGGCTGATGAGTGGACTCGTAACTTCCAGCGTGACGCGTCACGTGAAGCGGGTGTATTCCACCACTTGATCACTCTGCCGACTTACCACACTGCCGCTCTGTCTACTGACAACCTGGCGAAAGGCTACTTCGGTGACGAAGGTATGCTGGCTTACGTTGCTGGTGTTCAGCGTCAGGAAATCCGTCAGGGCATCGCTACTGTTAAGCACCAGGACATGGCTGGTTCTAACATCGGTGACGACCACAAAGAATTCTTCGCAGGTGAAGCTGCGCTGAAGGCTGGCGGTAAAGACAACACTATGGGTCAGTTCGAGAACATCTAATCTCGACGACCTAAGCAGTGTTTAAAAGCGGCCCCGGAAACGGGGCCGCTTTTTTTGTGTCTGGAATAACGTCAGAAAGGCTGACAAGTGTTCAATCGCTAACAGTCTGAAAGTGAACGCATATTTTGAGAAACCCCTGTCCTGAAGCGCGCGGTTGTACCAGATTTGAAACAGTCTGGAGCGGTGGTAATACGCAATAACGAACGGCATTTCTTTTTTATTCTCTTAAAAATCAGAGGCCTGACAGTTTATGTGGGCTATGTGGCACGGTAATCGCTGTGGTGTTTTCGAGGGTCTGACCTATTCAGATAGCAGTAAACGGTAGTCGAGCGGGAAGGGCCAAAAAGAGAAGTGCAATGATGTTAGAAGGAAGCGATATCATGAAAACTCAAAAAAGCTTGCTAGCGATTGCTGTTGCATTAGGTCTGGGCCTGTCCGGTGTGGCCTATGCAGATGTAGGTGGTGACGGTGACCCGAACACCAATGCTGTCGATAACGCGACGGCTAACAATGACAATTCCGGAAACACCAATTCGGGTAACGACAACTCGAATTACCCGGATAGTTCGAACAATTCGGATAACTCGAACAATTCCGACAATTCGGATAATTCGGATAACTCCGACAACAGTGCTACCGCCACAGATTCGTTCAAAATAGCGGACAGTGGTAACGACATGTCTGACAACTCCGATAACTCGGACAATTCAGACAACTCCGACAACTCGGATAATTCAGACAACTCTGATAACTCCGACAACAGCGCCAATGTGACCGATTCGTTCAAAATCGCTGACAGTGGTAATGATATGTCGGATAACTCAGATAATTCCGATAACTCCGACAACTCGGATAACTCAGACAACTCCGATAATTCGGATAACTCTGACAATTCCGACAGCTCGGATAACAGCACCAATGTGACCGATTCGTTCAAGATCGCTGACAGTGGTAATGACAATTCGGACAACTCGGATGCGTCGGATAACTCTGACAATTCGGACAACTCTGACAACTCAGACAGTTCGAACAACAGCACCAACAATTCGAACAATACCGCGAACAGCAACAACGACAGTTCAGACAATTCGGATAATTCCGATAACTCTGACAACTCCGACAACAGTACCCGTAACTCCAACAATGTAGCGGACAGCAATAACGACAACTCAGATAATTCGGACAACTCGGATAATTCCGACAATTCCGATAACTCTGATAATTCAGACAACTCAGATAACTCTGATAACAGTACCAATAATTCGAACAACGTCGCTGACAGCAACAACGACAATTCGAATAACTCCGATAACTCCGACAACAGCACTGCAAATCTGAACCTGCATGTGTTCCTGAATAATGCAGACCTGGCCGGTACAGTAAGCGGCACCAGCGTTACTTATGGCGACGCCAATGCTGAAGGCTCTTACACCGACGTTATGAACCACAACGAAATCTCGGGTGGTTCCGCTAACTTCACCGGTGTGGGTGCAATTTCCCAGAACACCGGGCATGGCAGTGTCACTCAGGCGAACGTCAGTGTGATGTCTAACCTGACCACCGGCGGTAACTGAGGAAGACCGGTCGCACCGGATTAACGGTGCGGCCGTGCGTTCCGGGAGGAACCGTCATGGGATACATCAAAGGGGTGATCTGTGTACTGTCGTTGATGTGGTGCGGCTTGGCATATGCGGAGGGATTACTCGACGTAGAGCCTTTGGCGCCGGACCAGTTGGCTGAATCCAGTGGTCGTCAGGGCGTACCGTTACAGTTGCAGTTTAACGATACCGACCAGATGGCGACGGTGACGGGTAACAGGTTGTCAGGCAATGTGGTGACCGGAGCAAACAGCATTTCCGACCATGCCTTCGACAACATGAGCGGTATCGCAACGGTGATCCAGAACAGCGGAAACCAAGTGGTGATCCAGGACAGCACTCAGGTAAACATTCTGATCAATCGCTGACAGGAGGTGGGCCATGGTTAAGCAGCTGTTTGTCGTCAGTTTTGTCGGCGCTGTGGTTCTCTGGTCCACCGCGTTCGCTGGCACCGTTACCTTGCCGGGGCTGGCGGGTGAGTTGTCGGTTGATGTCAGCAGTTTCAGGGAGCAGCGTTTCAGTTCGGTGATGCAGCAGCAGTATGACTACAGTTGCGGCTCGGCCGCTATTGCTTCATTGCTCACTTACCACTACAGCCACGACGTTTCGGAACAGGACGTGTTCACCGGCATGTTCGCGATAGCGGATCCAGAAAAAGTGCGTAAAGAAGGTTTCTCCATGCTGGACATGAAGCGGTTTCTGGCATCGAAAGGTTACCAGGCTGACGGCTTTCGCATGCCGCTATCGGGTATACGGGAGCAGGTGAGTTTGCCGGTGATTGTGCTGATGAATCTCGAGGGTTTTCGTCACTTTGTGGTCATCAAAGGCATCAGCGACGATGAGGTGTTGGTTGGGGACCCCGCGCGCGGATTAAAAGCGTATTCACGGGCTGAATTTGAAGGATATTGGGATGGAGCTGCGTTTGTAATCCGCAGCCACGTCAAGCAGGGGCGTAGCACGTTCCTTGCGGCAGGAGACTGGCCACAGGTGGTGCGGGCTCCTTTGAATAAAGGACAGGACGGTCCGTCACTTGGCCATACCTTGCCATACTGGCCGTCGTCTAGGGAGTGGTAGCGCCATGAAACATCGATACGGAGTTTGGGTGTTCGGGCTGGTGGTCGGGTTGGTTGCGGGCGTCCTGCCTGTTAACGCGGAAAGCCTGTCGGTTGCGCAGCCGTTGACCGATGTCGAACTTGCTGCGCAACGAGGAGGATTTGTTCTCGACAACTTCGAGATTTCGATCGGGCTTGAACAGGTTATTTCGGTTAATGGAGACACCCTGGCGGTGAATCGTTTGACGATTCCGAACCTCAATCAGATGGGCAATGAAAGCGTGGTGCCCCACCAGGTTCAGAGCATGCTCAGCTTGGTGGATGCCACCCCGAACGGGCAGGCCCTGGTGTCTGCATCCTCGGGTTCCGGGGGCTGGCTGACGCTGATCCAGAATGATCTGAATGGCACGGTTATCCAGAATGCACGCCAGCTTAATATCGAATTAAGAAACCTGGGGGCCGGCTATCGACTCCCGGATCACATGAAAAACCCCACCCTGCCGTTTTTAGGCCGCTAGATCGCCCGGGTGAAATCGCCCGCCCTAAGTTAGAAGCTGATGGGCAGCTTCAGTGTGATTTCAGTGTCTGGCGCCGATTCCGTCACGCCAACGTTGACCGTAAGGCTCAGTGTTGCGTTCGATCTCACTCGTTGCGAAAGTCCGAACGACAGCGATCCAATCTGAATGCGATCAAAGTTGGCGGCAAACATGTCAAGATCACGTTCATAGGAGGTGTCGCCAATAATCGATTGGTCATAGCCGATACTGAACGATGTTCGCTCGTTAAAGGCGAACCCCATGCCGAAACCGAAGCGCACAACGTTACCCGGATCAATGGTGTTGCCGTTTTCAAAACCCTTGTCGTCTTTCAGGGTGTAGACATAGCTCAGGTTGCCGTACAGAACGGCCGGGTCCGACGGGTAAATAAACGACAAGCCCGGTTCGAACGACCAAAAACCCGAGCCGGTGGGGCGGTCAGTGAGTTCAACGCCGATCGGATTGCCTTGGCTGTCGGTAATAATCTCCTGATCGACATCGTAGGGACTTTCGCCGGTCGGCGCTTTCACTCTGAGCGAGCTGATCACGTAGGGCCAGCCCTCAAGGCCATCGTTGAGTTGATAGCGCACCGTGAGTTCGATATCCCCCAATCCGTCGCCGGACGACTCCCTGAGGGTGTCAACGGGCGTTCCGTCAAAGACCTCACGCTCGCGTATGTCTTCGTTAATACTCAAATAGGGAATGCGTAAGGAGGTTTCCAGCCGGCTGGTGAAACCGTACTTGAACGATATCGCCCCAACAAAAATATCCCGTTGAACCTCGGATATGTTAATCAGGCCAATTAGCAGGGCCGGAATAACGGTATAGCCTTCGATGGCCACCAGAGTGGAGGTGCTGTGAGCATGAGACAGTGCCGGTTCGATGACAAACCGGCCGGGCTGGGTAACGATGCCGCGGTCAGCGGTGATGGACGCAATGTCTGAGGCTTTCTCTTGCTCCTGCTCTGCTTTTTTTCGAGCTTCAGTAACCGCGCCGGGGCGCATCTGGTGTTCCGGTTTTGCAAAGCTGCTCACGGGTGACAGGCACAGGCTGAGCGCGATCAGGTATCCGGTTTTGGTTTTCATGTGGTGTCTCCCTTGGGGGCAGGTTTTTGCTGAAAGGACGAGCTGGCAGAGTGGGGTGCGTGTTTTTCGAGCAAACGGTAGAAAGACGCGCGCGATATCTTCAGAACCCGTGCTGCTTCCGACAGGTTGTTGTTGGACAGGCGCAGGCTGCAAACGAGGGCTTGGTGGTCGGCTTGGTCCCGGAACGATTGAAGGCTCAGATTGGATGCCTGAGATCGGCCGGCCCCGGGGGGGCGTAGCCCTAAATCGCTGGGTTCGATGGTGCTTTGTTCGCTGAGCAGAACGCCCCGACGTAAGCGGTTTTGCAGCTCTTGCAGGTTGCCGGGCCATGAGTGGTTAATCAGACAATGCATGGCAGCGCTGCTGAGGCTCTTTTGTTTCATGCCGGGAAACGAAGCGTCAAGAAGAGCCTGAGCCAGGGTTGGAATGTCTTCGCAACGATCCCGTAATGGTGGAAGTGCCACTTCAAGGTTCCCCAGGCGGAAATACACATCACTTCGGAACAACCCCACGGCAACCAGCTCGGGCAAGGGCTGGGTGGTGGTTGCGATGACTCGGCCGTTCGCTGAAATGCGCGTATTGCTACCGACACGCTGAACCTCGCCTTCCTGCAGAAAACGGAGCAACGCGGATTGTTGTTCCAGGTGCAGCTCGTTGATGCCCGAAAAGACCAGTGTTCCCCCGTTTGCCTGTTCAAGCCGGCCCGGATGGGATTGTTGAGCGCTGGTAAATGCACCTTTTTCGTAGCCAAACAGTTCACTTTGGGTAAGCGTGCTGGGTAGCGCGGCGCAATTCACGAAGATTAATGGGCCGGTGGCACGTATAGAGTGGCGGTGGATAAACCGGGCGCTTGCGTCTTTTCCTGTGCTGCTTTCACCGGTGATCAGAACCGATTCCAGAGTGGCTGAATAACGTCGCAAAAGGTTATGCACGTTCTGAATGGCGGGCGAGTTTCCCAGCAGAGCCAAATCGCCATAATCGTGTAGGTTGGCGCGGCAGGTACTTTCCTTCATAGATGCCATACCCCACAGGTGGCCCAGCACGGTGTTTAAACGCTCCGTATCTACGGGTTGGGTATGAAAGTCGGAGCAATAACGAACGATCAGATGGGCGGTAGAGGTTTTGCTGTCTGGCTTTTCCGGGGCAATGGCGACCCAATACATAATGCCGAGGGTCTCAAGCCAGCTTTCCAGTTTCGGCAGGTCGTCCTCGACGTTTTCCGGGAGCTCCAGCACACCCACTTTCGCCGCTTCGGGTGTGTTGGGAAACAACGGTACCGGTTGATAAAAATCGAATTCAATCAGGTGCCAGCAAGGCTGTAACACGCCTCGGATGAAGGTGTTTTGGTGTGCCGCTGACAACCATACAAGCGGTCGCTTTTCCATAAAGACGTTGCTCCGCAGGAGTGTGCCTTGGAAATAGTGCTGCCAGTCGTTCAGGGAAGACTGCTTCACCGGTACGGCGTTATACCCGGCCACTGTCCTGTGTGACCTGCGGCGACAGTGTCTGTCGCTGTAGCTATCCCACTTACCACGGGAGGTCCGCAGATTGCGTGCCAGAAAAACCGTAATCGCATTGATACAGCAAGTTGCGGCGTGTCACGGCGCACGCCGCCATCGTGAGGTGTATAAATGTTTGACGCTTTTATTCGGTGAGTCTCTCGTTTTCCGGGCTTTGTTGTATGCTGCAAGAAAGCCGGAAAAAGGAGTGCGCTATTGAACGTTGAGCAAGGCACAGTTTTCTTGGTGCTTGCGGTTACGCTGATCATGTTCGTATGGAACCGGCTGCGTTTTGATGTAGTGGCTATGCTGGCGTTGTTGGCGGTCGCGGTTACGGGATTGGTGCCGGCGGGTGATCTTTTTGCCGGTTTTGGCCACCCGGCGGTGATTACGGTGGCCGCGGTATTGGTGATCAGCCAGGGGCTGGTCAGCGGTGGGGTGGTTGATGCGATTGCCCGCTATCTGGCCAGGATCGGACACAATGCGGTACTGCAGGTGGTGACGTTAACGGGCGTTGTTGCCTTGTGCTCCGCGTTTATTAATAACGTCGGAGCCTTGGCTCTGCTGATGCCGGTCGCGATCTGGATGTCGCGAAAATCTGGCCGTTCACCGTCCTTTCTGCTGATGCCGCTGGCTTTCGGATCGCTGTTGGGTGGCACCATCACGCTTATTGGCACCCCGCCCAACATCATTATTGCCAGCTATCGACAAGGAGACAGTTTCGGGCTGCTTGACTTTGCACCGGCGGGGCTGGCGATCACGCTGGCGGGAATTGTGTTTATTGGGCTTGTGGGTTGGCGTTTTACTCCCAGGCGGGTTAATCCTGACGATGGCGAGGCGTTTTTCAATGTGGGAGATTATGTCACCGAACTGCGAGTGCCGGATGGCAGTGATTACGCCGGCAGTACCTTGCATAACCTGCTGACGTCGGGCGAGGAAGAGAAAAGCGTAGCGGTCTTGGCGCTTATCCGAAATGAGAAAAGTTCGCCGGCTCCGTCTCCCTATCAAGTGTTAAGGGGAGATGATGTGTTGTTGGTACAGGCGGATACCGAAAGCCTGCAAGAATTTGTCGAAAAGACCGGATTAACGTTAGCGAACACCGTCGAGGACAATGAAGAAGAATCCGGCGAGAGTGAGGATGAACAGGCGCGGGCCAAGCAAGCCCGCGAAGAGCGAGAGGAAGAAATAGCGACTGGCGATGTCCGGCTCATGGAAGCGGTGATTACGCCATCATCCCAGCTTATCGGTCGCACAACCAACCGTTTCAATCTTCGTGAACGGTATGGCTTGAACGTGGTGGCAATAGCCCGGCAAGGGCACCGGTTAACCCAGCGGGTATCCGACATACGGTTTCGCTCCGGAGACATTCTGCTGGTGCAGGCGTATGAAAGCACCTTGATGGCGACGCTCCAAACGCTTGGCTGCTTGCCCCTGGCGGAGCGCGAGCTGTCGCTGGGGCGGCGGAACAGCCTATGGCTGGCGGGTGGTCTGTTCATGGGAGCCATTGCCCTGATTCTGTCGGGACTGCTTGCGCCGCAGGTGGCGTTGGTTGGCTGTGCGGTAGCGATGGTGGTGTTTCAGCTTCTGGATCCCAATGAAGCCTATCAGGCGATTGACTGGTCGGTCATCGTGTTGCTCGCGGCTATGATCCCGGTGGGTCAGGCGCTGGAAACGACCGGCGGGGCAGATCTGATTGCCGCCCAGATTCTAAGTGTGGCGCAGGGCCAGGCAAACTGGGTGGCGCTCACCATAATTCTGGCCGGATCCATGTTGTTGTCGAACGTGGTGAATAACGCAGCGGCGGCGGTATTGGTGGCACCGATAGCGCTGGGCCTGTCTGTTCAATTAGGTTTACCGGCGGATGCGGCATTAATGGGCGTTGCGGTGGGAACTTCTTGTGCTTTTCTGACTCCTATTGGTCACCAATCCAATGCGTTGGTGATGGAGCCAGGCGGGTATCAGTTCGGCGATTACTGGCGGCTGGGTCTGCCGCTCTCTCTGGTGGTGATTCTGGTCGCGGTGCCGGTGATTCTTTGGGTGTGGGCTTAGCTGTCTACCAGCAGACCAAAGAACACGGTTTCGATCAGAGTGGGGGCCGTATCTCCCAAAGGCCATTGTTCCGGTGCGGTTAGCCAGTGAAAAAACAGGCCGAGCATTTGCGTGTGTAACAGATAGGCAGCCTGTTCGGGGGTGAGGTGAGAACGGAGGCGCTTACGGTTTTCCGGTAATTTCATCACCTCAATCAATTGGGTGATTGCACTGGCGGAAAACTCGCGGTGGCGGTTGAGTGCCTGATCGGATTCGTTGCGGTGCAGCAAGATGTAATGCACCCGGAAGTAGTGTTTGTCTTCGGCCAGCTTTCGCAGAGCTAAGACACACATCGCTTTCAGGTTATCAATGCTGCCGCCGTCTGCGCGGGCGCTCTCCAGCATTTCGCCCAGCGGTGCTCGTACCCGTTCAAGCATGGCGTCGAGAACATCCTGTTTATTGCGAAAGTGCCAGTAGATAGCGCCCCGGGTTACACCGGCGGTGTGGGCTATTTGTTCCAGTGACGCGCGTGCAACGCCTTTGTCGAAAAAGACCTGCTCGGCGGCATCGAGAATGGATTCGCGGGTGGCTGCTGCTTCTGCTTTGGTTTTCCGTGCCATGATTTCGTAACTATAGTGTCGGTATATACCGTCAGTATAGCGGAATAAATGTTTACATACATACACGAATGAATGAATGTATGTTAGCGTGCTAATTTTGCAGGCCGTTCTAACCTGCTTTTTTACCCGGATTGATCTTGCCTCGTGTTCAGGAGAACGCAAATGACCATGGAATTATTTCATCGCCCAGCTACCCGCACCGGGTTGATTATTGCAAGCCTGTCAGCGTTATTGATGTTGGCTGGCTGTAGCAGTGAAGACAGTGCAGGTCAGCAAGGTGGCGGTGGCTTCCCGCCGGCTGCAGTGACCGTAGAAACCGCCGAATTGAGTAACGCCACAGTGCGTCAGGATTATGCCGGGCGGGCGCGGGGTGCGAGGGAAGTGCAAGTGCGGGCGCGAATCAGCGGTGTGCTTGAAGAACGGCTATATGCAGAAGGGCAAATGGTGCAGAACGGGGATTCGCTGTTCCGTATCGACCCCAAACCGGCTGAGGCCGCATACCAACTGGCCAAGGCACAGCGTCAGGTGGCCGAAGCAAATGTACGTCAGGCAGAGCGGGAGTGGGCCAGAATCTCGTCTTTGTACAAGCGCAAAGCCGTAAGTGAACGGGATCGGGACTCTGCGGAGTCGGCTCTGGAGTTGGCAAAAGCGAACCTGGCGGTTGCCGAGGCGGGAATGACCAAAGCGGAACTGAACCGTGGTTACACCGAAGTGACGGCGCCATTAAGTGGCGTGACCAGTCTTGAGGATCTGCCGGAGGGCAGTTTGGTGGACGCGGGCACCTTGTTGACGACGATTGTTCAGCTCGACCCGGTGCATGTGCGCTTCGCGTTGCCGGAAAACGACGCCAGTATTCGCCGTGCGGCAACGGAAGGCATGGCCCGTTCTGATGAAGCTCAAGACGTATCGGCCCGGCTGGTGTTGGCCAATGGCGAGGAATACTCAATGGAAGGCCGGATAGATTTCACCGCATCTACTCTGGACCCGCGCACCGGCTCTGTGTCGGCGCGAGCGATTTTCCCGAACCCGGAGCATGCCATTGTGCCGGGGCAGTTTGTGCGAGTGCGGGTTGAGCTCCAGAACTTTGAAAACATCGTTTTGGTGCCGGAAGCCGCCGTTGCCGAGGGCCCCAAAGGGCCGATGGTGTACGTGGTTGATGACGAAGGCAAGGCCCAGACCCGCAGCGTCGAGCTGGGTCCTGTGACCAACGGCCGCCAGATTATTCTGAAAGGACTGGACGCCGGCGATCAGTTCATTGTTACTGGCCTGACCAATCTTCGCCCGGGCGCACCCGTGAAGATTACCAATGACGATGCTGGGGAGGGTGCGAACTGATGTTGCGCACATTTATAGACCGGCCGATATTCGCGACGGTTATCTCGATTATTATTACTTTGGGAGGTGCGCTGGCATTGCTTGGTTTGCCGGTGGAACAATACCCGAACGTGGTGCCGCCGCAAGTTGTGGTAGACGGGCGATTCCCAGGTGCCAGTGCTGACGTGATTTCCGATTCAGTGGTCGCACCGCTGGAGCAGGAGATCAACGGCGTTGACGATATGATCTACCTGGAATCCAGCGCGACCGATTCCGGCAGTTTCCGGATCTCGGTGTCGTTCGAGATCGGGACCGATCCGGATCAGGCCACCATTAACGTGAACAACCGGGTACAGCAGGCGCTGGCGCGCTTGCCTCAATCCGTTCGTAACCAAGGCCTGAAAGTTGAGGCCCGTTCGACGTCGATTTTGCAGGTGATTGCCCTGTCGTCTCCCGACAATTCCATGGACGTGGTGGAGATTTCCAACTACGCCTTGTTGAACGTGCTCGACGAGCTGGTGCGCTTACCCGGCATCGGTAATGCCTCCTTGTTCGGTGCCCAGGATTACTCGATGCGAATCTGGTTGCGGCCCGACAAGCTGGCGCAGTACGAACTGACCCCGGGCGATGTGGCGAATGCGTTGCGCGCTCAAAACGCCCAGTTCGCCGCCGGTCGAATTGGCGCAGAACCGGCTCCGAAAGGGCAGGCGTTCACCTTCAGTGTCTCGGCCCCCGGCCGACTGACCAGCCCCGAAGAGTTCGGCGAAGTGATTTTGCGCAGTGACGAGCAAGGTGCGTCTTTGCGTTTGAAAGATGTAGCGCGGATTGAACTGGGTGCCCTGAACTACGATTTTGCGGCGATTTATAACGGCGGCGCGACTGTGCCTATGGGTATCTATCTGCAGCCGGGCGCCAATGCCCTGGATGCTGCGGAAGCCGTGAACAAAGCGATGGCAGAGATTTCGGACCGTTTCCCGGAAGGCCTGGAATTCAGCGTTCCTTATGACACTACCCGCTTTATCGATATTTCCATTCAGGAGGTTTTCAGCACCTTCATTATGGCAGTGGTATTGGTGGTGTTGGTGACCTACCTGTTCCTGCAGAACATCAGCGCCACCCTGATACCGTTGATGGCCATTCCGGTGTCGCTGATTGGTACCTTTGCCGGTATGCAGGCGCTGGGTTTCTCGGTGAATCTGTTAACCCTGTTCGGGTTGATACTGGCGATAGGGGTGGTGGTGGATAACGCCATCATCATTATGGAAAACGCCGAACGGCTGATTAAAGAAAAAGGCATGACCGCCTACGATGCTGCGGTGACCACCATTGGCCAGGTTTCCGGCGCGGTGATTTCATCAACATTGGTGCTGGTGGCGGTGTTTGCTCCGGTGGCGTTTTTGGGCGGGCTCAGTGGTGAGTTGTACCGGCAGTTTGCGATCACCATTGCGGTATCGGTGGTCATCTCCGGCGTTGTGGCGCTCACGTTGACCCCGGCTATGTGTGCCATGCTGCTGGGCAAAGAGAGCAAGCAGCTGACGGTGTTCCGCTGGTTTGATGCCGGCTTTGATAAGTTGACCACAGGTTTCTCCGGTGTGGTGGACTGGCTGCTGAAGCACGCGGTTGTGGGTGTGCTGTTGTTTGCGGCCATGTTGGGCAGCGTGGTGTTCCTGATGAACAATATGTCTTCAGGGCTGGTGCCGCAGGAAGATCAGGGCTTTGTGCTGGCGGCTTATGCATTGCCTCCGGTGTCGGCCATGAGCCGCACGGAAGGTGCCCGGGATGAATTGACGGCGAAAATGAAAAGCCTGCCGGAAGTGAAAGATGTGGTGGCCTTTGCCGGTTTCGACATCATTTCCAGTGCGCTGCGCACCAACAGTGGTGTCGCGTTTGTGACGCTTGAAGATTGGGCTGAGCGTGAAGGCGAGGGTCAGGGTGCGGCCGATATTGCCAAGAAGATCATGGGTATTGGCTTTGGCATGCCGGAAGCCTTCGTGATTGCCTTTACGCCGCCACCGATCCAAGGCTTATCGACCACCGGCGGTGTGGAAGGCTACATTCAGGCTCGCGGTGGCCGTACCCCGGCCGAGATCAAGACGATGGCGGACAAGTTCACTCAGGCGGCAAATCAGCGCCCCGAGCTGACCAACGTACGGGTGACGCTGGACACCGGTATTCCCCGTTACAAGGCGAATGTAGACCGTGAGAAGGCTCAGGCGGCCGGTGTGCCCATTGACCAGATCTTTACCACCATGCAGAGCACCTTTGGTGGCTTGTATGTGAACGACTTTACCCTTGAGGGGCGTAACTGGCAGGTAAATCTTCAATCGGAAGGCGAGTTCCGCAGCCATCCGGGTGATTTGCGGAAGGTGTTTGTGCGCTCCAACTATGGCGAGATGATTCCGCTCAGCTCGTTGGTTGAATTGGAGCGTACCAGTGGGCCGGATATTCTGAACCGGTTTAACGTGTATCCGGCGGCGAAACTGCTGGCGGACCCCGGGCCGGGTTATACCACCGGTGCGGCGCTGGCAGCGTTGGAGGCGGTTGCGGCTGAGCAGTTTGATCGGGACACCTTGGTTGGCTGGACCGGTGAAGCCTATCAGCTGCAGGATTCCGCAGACTCCGGTGCCATGGCGTTTGGTATGGGGCTGTTGCTGGTGTTCCTGATTCTGGCGGCTCAGTATGAGCGTTGGGGTTTGCCGGTGGCAGTGGCGACGGCGGTTCCGTTTGGGGTGTTTGGGGCGGCTTTGGCGTCTTTGTGGCGTGGCTTCCCGAACGATATTTATTTCCAGGTGGGGCTGTTGGTGTTGATCGGGCTGGCGGCGAAGAACGCGATTCTGATTGTGGAGTTTGCGGCTCAGAACCGGAAATCGGGTATGAGTTCGTTTGAGGCGGCCAGTACGGCGGCGCGTCAGCGTTTCCGGGCGATTATGATGACGGCGTTGACCTTTATTGTAGGGTCGTTGCCGCTGGCGTTCAGTTCCGGCGCGGGTGCGGTGAGTCGTCAGGAGATTGGTACGGTGGTGGTTGGCGGTATGCTGGCGGCCAGTACGTTGGCGCTGTTTTTTGTGCCTTTGTTCTATAAGTTGATTGAGGACTTCGGGGATTGGCGCAAGCAGCGTAAGAAGGCCTGACCATTAGGGCTGATTTCGGTCAGTTCTTTGTGAATGTTATTGAACCGCCTTGGGTTTCTGCCCTCGGCGGTTTTTTGTTGTTATGCTGAATGGGAGTAAGAACCGGCAGAGGGGAGGCGCTTCCAAAAACCGCTCCTTCGGCACATCCATGTGGCGCTTCTGCTTCGCCATCCATGGCTACGCACATTTTTGGAAGCGCCTCCCCTCTGCCGATTCCCAGACGCAGGGAGATACTTTCAGTGAAGCTAAACTCGATGTCTGTTCTTGAAACAAAAGCCCAGTTGCTTGATGAGCTGATGCTCGCCCGAACTCGAACAGAACAACTCATCAATTCGTTATCCGACACCCAGCTGGATGTTCCCTATCACCCTGGTGTGAATCCGCCGCTGTGGGAAATGGGGCATTCGGCGTTTTTCTATGAGGTGTTTGTGTTCAAGCTGCTGGACGGTTTGGCGAGTTATAACCTGGCGATGGACGATCTGTGGGATTCGTTTCATGTGCAGCATCGGGATCGTTGGCGCCGGGATTTGTTTCCCGGGCGTGAGGAGACGCTGGGGTATTTCCGCACGGTTTATGACCAGGTGGCGGAGCGTATTCGTGGCTGTGAGCTGACGGATCAGGAGTTGTATCTGTATCGCTATGCGATTTTTCATCAGAACATGCACATTGAGTCGTTGATCTGGTGTCGTCAGACGGTGAATTATCCGGCTCCGACGGATTTCGTTGGTGATCGGCCGGCGCCGGGTGAGGCGGTCGCCGGGGATGTGGAGGTGCCGGCGGGGCGTTGGGTGATTGGGATGCCCGGGGCGTCTGAGGATTTTGCAGCGGACGATTTTGCGTTTGATGCGGAGAAGCCGCGGTTTGAGGTTGAGTTGCCGGGGTTTGCGATCAGTCGGGCGTTGGTGTCGACTCGGGAGTTTCTGGCGTTCGTTGAGGATGGTGGTTATCAGCGGCCGGAACTGTGGTCGTTTGGTGGCCGGCAGTGGCTGGAGTCGGCTCCGGGGCACCCGGTGTATTGGCGGTGTCAGGACGGGCAGTGGCAGGTTCGGTTGTTTGATCAGTGGTTGCCGTTGAACCCGGATGCGCCGGTGACGCATGTCTCCTACTGGGAGGCGGAGGCGTGGTGTCGTTGGGCGGAGCGGCGGTTGCCGACGGAGTATGAGTGGGAGGTGGCCGCTTTGGCGAACCGGCCGGATGAGGTGTTCCGGCGTTACCCTTGGGGGAATGATGCGCCGGACGCATCTCGTGTGGATATGAATGGCCGGTCGATGGCGCAGAATCCGGTGTTTGATTATCCGGCGGGTGACAGTGCGTTTGGCTGTCGGCAGATGCTGGGGTCGGTGTGGGAGTGGACCAGCGATCAGTTTTTGCCGTACGACGGCTTCAAGGTGGATATGTACCCGTTTATGTCAACGCTTCAGTTCGGTGACCATAAGGTCACTCGTGGCGGGAGTTGTGCCACGACTTCAAGTCTGATTCGTGGCACCTATCGGCAGGCGTATCTGCCTCAGAGGAACGATGTGTTTACTGGTTTCCGTACCTGCGCTTTAGGTTGATGGCTGTTTGGGCTGAGAGAGTGTTACCTCGGGTTCGGAGACTTCCGGGGCGATTTTCTCTAGGTGAGTGGCTAAGGCAACGCCGGTTTCGCTCATGGTGAGATAGGCCTCGTTGGCGCCGGCTTCGCGTATGCGTTCGGCTTCGTCTTCAAACATGGTGTGGGCGACGATGTAGCCGGTGAAGCCGAGTTTTCTCAGCATGCGGGCAGCGATCAGTTTCGCTTCTATGTCACCCATGGCCAGAATGACGGCTTCCACGGAAGGCATGTGCAGAGCTTCCCAGAAGGTGTTGTCTTCCGCGTCGGCGTAGACCACGTTCCGGCCCTGTTTCTGGTGCCGCGCGACTTTGGCTAAATCGGAATCCAGAGCCATAAGCCGGGCTTCGGTGTCGCTCAGGGCATCGTAGGCGGCGGTGCCGGTTCGCCCCATGCCCATCACCACAACGCGGGTGTCCCCCAATGATATGGGCAGCTCATCCGGGTGCCGTCGGTCGTTTTCGAAGGGCACCAAGCGGTGGCTCCAGCGCTCATACAGTGGGTGTGCCAAACGGTTGAGCGGTGCGGATATCAGGAATGACAAGGCGACCGACAAAGCCAGTGGAACCAGCCATTCGGGCAGGGCGACGCTGGCGACAATCAGGCCGAATTCACTGTAGTTGGTCAGCGCCAACGAGGTCAGGAAGCTGCTGCGCGCACGCAGGCGGAAAAGCAGCATCAGGAAGAAGAATAAAATACCTTTCAAGGGCAGGATCAAGGCCACGACCACTGCGAAGAGGATGGCATCTTTGCCCGGCAGGCCGTCAATGCCGATTTGCAGAAAGAACCCCACCAGGAAGATTTCTTTCACGCTCCACAGGGATTTGGCCAGTTCCTGGCTTCTCGGGTGATTGGCCAGAATCGCGCCGAATACCAGTGCGCCGAGTTCCGAGCTAAGCCCGACGGCCTGAAAGCCCAAGCCTCCCAGCACCAGTGCGAGCAACAATCCAAGCAGGACCAGCAGTTCTTCGTGGCCGCTTGCGTCCAGCAGTTTGTACAGAACCGGGCGAAGCAAGGGCAGGCCAAATACGATCAGCGCCCATTGCGACGGTGTTTGCCCTGCCGCCAGACTCATCACCACCAGCGCGATCAAGTCCTGCATGATCAGGATGCCAATAGACACTCGCCCGTGGAACGCGCGCAGTTCTCGTTTGTTTTCCAGTACTTTTGCTGCCAGCACAGTTGAGGAGAACGACAAGGCGATCGCCAGCATCAGCGCGGTGTACCAGCTGACCTCAAGAATCAGATAAATGCCGGGCGCGAAGACAAGGGCGGTTATTGTGAAGTGCAGCAGGCTGCCACCAATAACTTCCGGGCTGATTACCGATTTCAGTTTCAGCTTCAGCCCGACGGTAAAGAGCATGAGCAAAACGCCCAGATGGGCAATGTGATCCAGCACGGCGGTGGGTTCCGGCGAGATCGGGATAGACGGGTTTGCGGCCATGGCGCTGAGGATAAAACCCGCGGCGAGATAGCCGATCAGCGGTGGCAGGTGCACCATTTTGATCAGCAGGCCGAGGCCAAAGGCAAAAGAAATCCAGATCGCTTCAGGCATGAAAGGCTCTTACCGGGGAACAGAACAAGAAGGCTACCTTGTTTTTTCCCCGCATTGAAGTCGATTTACGGCTAACGCGTTGCCATTTGATCTTTGTCGTTTTCTAACCGGTAGGGCCTGGAGAAGTCGAGAAACAACTGAGCGGATTCTTCCGGTGTTTCGATCATCGGCGCGTGTCCGATGCCTTCAAGTATGGTCAGTCGGGCACCCGGAATGTCTTGTTTGAACAGGGCACCGTTGCGGTAATCCAGCACGCGATCTTCTTTACCCCAGACAATCAGAACCGGATCTTCGATGTGTTTGATGGCATCGCGGAAATCGGAATTCAGACCGGCTTCGCGGATGTCGGCGAAGATCACCTTGTTGATGTCTTGGTTGGCAATGGCCTTCTCTTCCATCACACCCAGAATAGGCCATGGGATAAAGGGTTTTTCCTCCATGGCAAAATCGACCAGACGCTCGAAGTCGCCGGGCTGGGTGGGAATCAACGGGTTGTCGCCGGCAAGCACCAGTTCGGTGAGTTCGTTGTGGTATTCCAGAATGCCGGCGGGATTAAACAGAACCGCGGTTTTTATCTGCTCGGGGTAGGTCGCCGCATAGAGCGCGGTAATTGCGCCGCCCATGGAGTTGCCCATCATGTGCATGGTTTCGATGTTCAGGGCTTTAAGAATGCGGGCAAGGTGGCTGACTTGCTGCTCCAGCCGGTAGCCGAGATCCATCGGTTTGCTGCTGTCACCGTGGCCGGGCAGATCGATGGCGTAGACGTTGAACTCGTCGGTGAGTTCCCCGGCCATGCGGGTCCAGTTGTCTTTATTGGCGGCAAAGCCGTGAACCAGCACGACGGTGTCGCCGTTGTTGGTTTTGCGGTTGTGGAGGTAGGCGATGTCGAGTTCGCCAACGTTGATCGTGCTGGCTTCCAGCCCCGCACCGGAGCGTTCCCAATCGATGGCCGTTTCATAAATACTGTGGCGAGAGCAGGCGCTGGTTAGCAGTACAGAGGTTAGCAGTAGCACTAAGGTCAGTGGTGATGATTTCAGCATAGGTGTGGTTCCCCGGGCTTTTAGGCCGTTCGTTCCTTGGAAAGGGCTTTACATTACGGCATAAAAAAGCCCGGTCAATGACCGGGCTGACAGTGCGTGTGAACGGCGTTACAAATCAGCCTTGTTCACGGGCGATAGCCCGGTACGCAATGTCCTTTCGGCAGAAAGCACCGTCCCACTTAACTTTTGCAGCCAATTCGTAGGCGCGCTGTTGAGCTTCGGTGACGGTATTGCCCAAGGCGGTAGCGCATAGAACGCGACCACCGTTGGTGACAACGTCACCGTCTTTCAGGCTGGTGCCGGCGTGGAAGACTTTTTCGCCGTCTACTTCGGATTCCGGCAAGCCGGAAATCACGTCGCCCTTGTTGTAGCTGCCCGGGTAGCCGCCGGCGGCCAGAACGATGCCCACCGAGGCGCGCTCATCCCACACGGAATCACACTGATCGAGGGTGCCGTCAACGGCGGCCAGAGACAGCTCAACGATGTCTGATTTCATGCGCAGCAGGATCGGCTGGGTTTCCGGATCACCAAAGCGGCAGTTGAATTCGATCACCTTGGGCGCGCCGGAGGTGTCGATCATCAGGCCAGCGTACAGAAAGCCCTTATACGGGTGGCCTTCTGCGGCCATGCCATTAACGGTGGGCATGATCACTTCGTCCATGATGCGCTGGTGCACATCAGGCGTGACCACGGGAGCAGGAGAGTAAGCACCCATGCCACCGGTGTTGGGGCCGGTGTCGCCGTCGCCAACGCGTTTGTGGTCTTGCGAGGTGGCCATGGCCAGAACGTTCTTGCCATCCACCATAACGATGAACGAGGCTTCTTCGCCGTCGAGGAATTCTTCTACCACAACGCGGCTGCCTGCATCCCCGAAGGCGTTGCCTGCGAGCATGTCGCGAATAGCGTCTTCGGCTTCTTCCAGAGTCATAGCAACGATGACGCCTTTACCGGCCGCCAGGCCATCGGCTTTGACGACAATCGGAGCGCCTTTTTCACGAACGTAAGCGAGG
>Ga0098062_1000120_pt1 | contig 47276 bp, 42 predicted proteins | sample 23_taG_FD_81592 | JGI IMG/M metagenome (GOLD analysis project Ga0098062, IMG submission 81592) | Marine viral communities from Cariaco Basin, Caribbean Sea - 23_WHOI_OMZ | ecosystem: Environmental > Aquatic > Marine > Oceanic | place: Caribbean Sea: Cariaco Basin | collected 2014-11-11 | reverse complement strand
GCTTCGCCATCCATGGCTACGCAAGGTTTTGGAAAGCAGTCCCCGAACGCCACTCAAACTTCCGCGTAAGCATCCACAAAAAAGCAGGCCACCAGGGCCTGCTTTTTCACTTTCTGGACTTACGAAATCGATTTAGATTTCGCTAGCATCCAGCGCCATCATGGCATCGCTGCCACTACGGATACCTTCAGCCAGTGACACAGCTTTCGGTAGCAAACGCTCGAAGTAGAAGCGTGCTGTTTTCAGCTTACCGGTGTAGAAGCCAGAGGTGTCGCCTTCTGCTTTCGGTGCAGCTGCTTTAACCGCTTTCGCCCACATGTAGGCCAGTGCGGTGTAACCGAACATGTCCAGGTAGTCGACTGCCGCAGCGCCGATGGCGTTGGGGTTTTCACCTGCTTGCTTGATGACGTGCTCGGTGGTGTCAGCCAGTCGCTCCAGTGAAGCCGCCAGCGGCTCGAGGTAGGGGCGCAAGGCTTCATCGCTGCTGTTTTCTTCGATGAATGCGCTAACGTCTTCTGCGAAGAGTTCAAACAACTTGCCCTGGCTCGCTACGACTTTACGGCCCATCAGATCCATAGCCTGGATACCGTTGGTGCCTTCGTAGATCTGGGTGATGCGGCAGTCACGAACCAACTGCTCCTGACCCCACTCGCGGATAAAGCCGTGGCCGCCGAAGACCTGCTGGCCAATGATGGTGGTTTCCAGACCACGATCGGTCAGGAAGGCTTTGGCAACCGGCGTCAGCAATGCCACCATGCCTTCGGCGTGCTTGCGCTGTTCGTCGTTGTCGGAGTACTTGGAGATGTCCAGCCACTTGGCGACGTAGGTAGAGAAAGCACGGCCGCCTTCAACGTAGCTCTTCATGGTCAGCAGCATGCGACGCACATCCGGGTGTACCAGAATCGGGTCAGCGGCTTTTTCTGGCTGCTGGGCGCCAGTCGGAGCACGGCTCTGGATACGCTCGTTGGCGTATTCACGCGCGCTTTGCAGGGAGGCTTCTGCAGCACCAATGCCCTGGATACCAACCCCCAAACGCTCGTAGTTCATCATGGTGAACATGGCGTTCAGGCCTTTGTTTTCTTCGCCGACCAACCAACCTTTGGCGCCGTCAAAGTTCATCACACAGGTAGCGGAACCTTTGATGCCCATTTTCTTTTCAATGGAGCCACAGCTGAACTGGTTGCGCTCGCCCAGTGAACCGTCGTCATTCACCATGAATTTCGGAACCAGGAACAAAGAAATGCCCTTCGGGCCTTTCGGCGCATCCGGAAGCTTGGCCAGCACCAGGTGGATGATGTTCTCCGCCATGTCGTGCTCGCCCCAAGTGATGAAGATCTTGGTGCCGGTGATGTTGAAGGAGCCGTCGTCGTTTGGCTCTGCTTTGGTGCGAATGATGCCCAGATCAGTACCGGCATGCGGCTCGGTCAGGTCCATGGCGCCGGACCATACACCGGAGTACATGTTCGGCAGGTATTTTTCTTTCAGCTCCTGGCTGCCGTGGGCGTTCAACGCCAGGCAGGCACCAGCGGTCAGCATGGGTGCCAGGCCGAACGCCATGTTGGCGCCCTGCATCATTTCTTCAAATTGCGCGACCAGTGTTTTGGGCATGCCCATGCCACCGAATTCCGGGTTGCCACCCAGTCCATTCCAGCCACCTTCTACGATGGTTTGGTAGGCTTCTTTGAAACCTTCCGGACTGGTTACTTCGCCTTCGTCCCACTTACAGCCTTGTTCGTCGGCTTCGCGGTTCAGAGGGGCCAGAACGCCGCTGGTGATTTTTCCAGCTTCTTCCAGAATGGCATCGGCCGTTTCCGGATCAACGTTTTCAGCAATTCTTGGCAGTGAGGCCCACAAAGCAGGCGCATCAAACATTTCGTTCAGAACGAAACTCATATCACGAAGGGGGGCTTGATAATCAGCCATGTATAACTCTCCAGAAAATCAGTCAGTCTCTTCGGGGGCATGCTTTGACAATGGCCCTCATTGGAAGGCTCAGCGACGTCCGCCCGATCGGCAATGTGTCCGTATCAAGGTTATTATTCTATGCTCGGTATTCTACCTTAATACCGGCCTCAAACTCATGAAAAAAGCCCGTCTCTTTACAGAGAGCGGGCTTTTTTTGCACTATCAATCAGATAGCAACCTCAGCCTTAAAGGGCGAAGTTTTCTTCCGGCATATCCAGCAGAGTATCTGCACCGGCCAGCATGGTGGCAGCGTGAGTCTTGGTACGCGGCAGCATGCGGGTGAAGTAGAAGCGAGCAGTCTGCAGCTTCGCAGTGTAGAACGCTTCTTCAGTCGTGCCTTGCTCCAGCTTTTCCTGAGCAACTTTGGCCATCTGAGCCCACAGGTACGCAAACACGGCGTAACCGGAGTACATCAGGTAGTCAACGGAGGCAGAACCTACTTCTTCACGGTTCTTCATAGCGGCCATGCCCACTTTCATGGTCAGGTCGCCCCACTCTTTGTTGATTGCTGCCAGCGGCTCGATGAACTGCTTCAGCTGCTCGTTGTCTGCGTTTTCTTTGCAGAACACGTGAACTTGCTTGGTGAAGGTCTTCAGAGACTCGCCCTGAGTCATCAGAACCTTACGGCCCAACAGATCCAGCGCCTGAATGCCGGTAGTGCCTTCATAGATCATGCCAATACGGGCATCACGTACGTTCTGCTCCATACCCCATTCGGAGATGAAACCGTGACCACCGAATACCTGCATACCCAGGTTCGCAGCTTCGTAACCGATTTCGGTCAGGAAGGCTTTGGCGATCGGGGTCAGGAAGCCCAGCGCTTCGTCGGCTGTCTTGCGCTCTTCGTCAGTCTTGCCACGAGCCACGAGGTCTGCTTTCTGCGCAGTCAGGTAGATCAGGGCACGAGCACCTTCAGCAACGGCTTTCTGAGTCAGCAGCATGCGACGCACGTCTGGGTGAACGATGATCGGGTCAGCGATGCCTTCCGGGTTCTTCGCGCCACTCAGTGAACGCATGGCCAGACGATCTTTGGCGTAAGCCAATGAGCCCTGGAATGCCAGTTCAGCTGCGCCCAAACCCTGGATAGCTGTACCGATACGCGCGGTGTTCATGAAGGTGAACATGCAGTTCAGACCTTTGTTCTCAGGTCCGATCAGCCAGCCTTTAGCACCGTCGAAGTTCATTACGCAGGTTGCGTTGCCGTGGATACCCATCTTGTGCTCGATAGAGCCACAAGAAACAGCGTTGCGCTCACCCGCAGAACCGTCTTCGTTCGGCAGGCACTTAGGTACGATAAACAGGGAAATGCCCTTGGTACCTTCAGGTGCACCCGGCAGACGAGCCAGTACGATGTGAATGATATTCTCGGTCATATCGTGCTCACCGGCCGAGATAAAGATCTTGGTACCGGAAATGCTGTAAGAACCGTCTGCGTTGGGCTCTGCTTTAGTACGCAGGGTGCCCAGGTCAGAACCACAGTGAGCTTCGGTCAGGCACATGGTGCCGGTCCACTCACCGCTGATCATTTTGGTCAGGTAAGTCTGCTTCTGCTCTTCAGTACCGTGCGCTTCCAGGGTGTTGATTGCACCGTGGCTCAGGCCCGGGTACATGCCCCAAGACCAGTTAGCAGTACCGTTCAGCTCGCTCATCACGATGCCGAGTGAGTCTGGCAGGCCCTGGCCGCCATAGTTAGCGTCGGCCGCCAGTGATGGCCAGCCGCCTTCAACAAACTGGTCGTACGCTTCTTTAAAGCCAGTCGGCGTTTTAACGCCGTCTTCGCTCCAGGTACAACCTTCACGGTCACCTACCGCGTTCAGCGGAGACAGTACCTGTTCAGCAAACTTTGCACCTTCCTGGATGATGGCATCGACCATATCCGGAGTTGCGTCTTCAGCGCCTTCCAAATTGGCGTAGTGGGTCTCGCTGTCGAGCAGCTCGTTCATTACAAATTTGATATCACGCAGGGGCGCTTTGTACTCAGGCATTGAATCCACCTCAATGTTGGTTGCAGCTGAAGTTGTTGCAGCTATACCGTGGTTTGCTCAAACACCGCGAAGCTCGTGCTCCACAGCCTTAATTAAACACTTGTTTGAAACATACGTTTTGGAGCACAGAATTGTCAAGAGAATTGAGTCAATTTTGTCGAGCTTTGTGTTCACAAACGTAACAAACAGAGAGGAGAAAAGGCGATATGCCTATCGCGTTCAGGGCTTTATCTTGAGGGGTGTGTCAAATGAAAATCGAAGTGGCAGCGTCCGAGTCGAACCCGTAACCCTGCATAGCGGATACATTTTGATACGCTTCTGTGGCTTGGCGGGACTGACTATCCTGAGGTCTTTGAACTTGCCCGATGTCCTCAGCCCGGCCGTCAATACTGGCATTCTCCCCCTCACCACTGGCCAGTTCTACCTGTGCCTGCAGCATGGTTTGCATCGCTTGCGCGGCCACGGCACGATCTTGCGACGAGGGTTGGGCCGGGGCCATGGCGGCCGCGCGAACAACACGCATTTTTTCAATTGTTGCCTGGGGGTCGCCGGCCACTGGCGATACATCGATAGGCACTTCCCCGCCGACCGCGTATTGAGCACCATCAGGACCACGCTCATAAGAATAGGAAATGGCTCCTGCGTGCTGCCCACCCACCGCCTGGTGAGCCGCCTCGTGAGCACGCACTTCCCGATCCCGGGCTTTGAGCTCAGCAAGCTGTTTCAGCTCTGGCTCGGTCAGCCCTTGCGGATTTTCGTTTTCTTGCTCGGTTTTTTCGGTAGGTGAGCCGACCAATTTGTCTTCGGACGCCTGTTCCGAAGCGCGTATCGAACGATTTTCACCCTCAGTGGGTTGTTCACCCGGAGCGGTCGCTGAACCAGCGACCACAGGGCTACCGGCACTTGCCGCTGAGACAGAGCCTACCGAGGGGTAAACCGAAGAAATTTGTGGGGATATGTTCACGGCAGTGCCCGCTGATCAGACCTTGATATCCAACAGGGTGCCTATGGTTTCGTCAGCGGTTTTAACCACCTGTGCCGAGGCCTCAACACTGCGCTTGTAGAGATTCAGCTCGATCATGGGCTCAGCAAGATTACCGGCCCCTTCTGCACTTCCCTGCGGACCATCTGCGCCACCCCGGGCAATTTTTCGGGCAGCGTTATCCATCCCGACCATGCCATCCTGGATGCCCTGAATACCGATACCGAGAGTGTTATTGATCATGGAGGAAAATCCCCGTGGCAGACAATTGACTCAATTAACGCACAATTTTGGTCAATTTTCAAACAACGGAGAGACATTTAGATAGCGAGCCAGCACAGCGGGCATATCCGCCACCGGAACCTCGTCCACGTAGGGCAAAATACCCAAGCAAGGCGCGTCTAGATGCGTGACCAAATAATTGAGGGTTTCGTCTTCACAGCTCATGGGATCGGCTTCCGGATGATTTGCAATCCAACCCGCTACGGTCAGGCCATCTGCCCGAATAGCTTCCGCTGTCAGCATGGCATGATTGATACAGCCAAGCTTCAACGGCACTACCACGATAACCCCCAAGCCCATTTCACGAGGCACCGTTGCATAGGTTTCGCGATCGTTTAACGGTACCCGCCAACCGCCAGCGCCTTCGATCAACATCAAGTCCGCGGGCCGCATTTGCAGACCGCGACAAAAACCGATCAAACGCTGGGCACTAAGCTGCTGTCCCGCTTGAACCGCCGCTACATGAGGCGCAATTGCGGGCTCTAAGGCAACCGGATTGATGACATCGTAAGCAATGGCTTCGGTCACCGCAGCTTGCAGTATCAGCGCATCTTCATTACGAAGACCTTCCGGTGTTTGCTCACAACCAGAGGCAATCGGTTTCATGGCAATGGTGCGTTTACCCTGCGCCTTGGCGGCCTCGAGAATCGAAGCGCTGACGATGGTTTTGCCCACCTCTGTGTCAGTACCCGTTACGAAATAGGTTTTCTTTGCCATGGTGTTTATCCTGCTTTAGGCTTTTGCCAGCTCAACCAACCGGCCTCGTAAGTCGCGAAAACCTGGCCAGACCGTGCGCCCGGATAGGCCCGGCACATCGCCCGGAAACGACCCGGAGCCGTCACTGTACGACGCCTTTCTTCCCCTTTGAACACGGCGCCCAACTGCTTCAGCTCCCGATTAAGCATCATTGGTGAGTCATAGCGCAGGCGAACAGGCGCCAACTCCAGCGCTGAACCAGCCAACGTTGTTTTCGTCAGGCTGCGCCATTGCTCTGCCGGCACAAACCGATTGACGTGCGGCTGCCCCGGGTCTGCTTTCGCCCACGCTTGCTTGAGCTCTCGCAACGTGCCATCCACCAACGTAGACATCACCAACAAACCGCCCGGTCGCAGCACCCTCTGGCATTCCGCCAACACAGCCTCGGGCTGTTGGCTCCATTGCACCATCAGATTGCTGAACACCAAGTCAACACTCTGGTCCGCCAGCGGCAACTGCTCTGCATCGGCATTCAGCCAGTTAACATCAGCGCGGTCGGTAGCCGCTTCAGCTTGCGCCAACATACCCGGAGACAAATCCGCACCCGTGACCCGAGCCTCAGGAAATCGTGCCGTCAGCTTCCGGGTAAACCAACCGGTGCCGCAGCCCAAATCAAGAACAGACTCCGGTCTGAAAGATTCGGGAATGCGCGACAACAGGGTGTCGCCCATCGCCTTTTGCAATCGAGACGCACTGTCATACGTTTGGCTGGCACCACCAAACCCCGAGGCAATCGATGCCTTGGTTCCGGTACCGCCATCCGTGGCAGAGGCCGTGCTCAGATCATTAAACATATTCATAGGGCTGCCACCTGCTCCGAATCACTTAAATCACGCAACACCCGACACTCTGAAAGAGCCGCCAACAAACGAGCAACATGCGCCTCGCTGTGGGCAGCACTCAAGGTCACCCGCAGGCGAGCCTGCCCCTCGGGTACCGTTGGCGGCCGAATGGCGGTGACCATCACGCCTTGCTGCTGCAAGGCCTGACTCAGCGCCAGAGCCTCCTCATTGCCGCCAATCATGATGGGTTGGATCGGCGTATAAGACGGCATCAATTCATAGCCCAATGCCTGCGCACCTTCACGAAAATGCGCGATTAACCCATTCAGATGCGCTCGCCGCTGATCATCGGCCTCAATCAGGTCCAAGCTAGCGCAGGTCGCAATGGCCACTGCCGGCGGCATCGCTGTGGTGTAAATATAGGTTCGAGCTTTCTGCACCAGATAATCCATCAACAGCGCCGGACCCGCGACAAAGGCCCCACTGGTACCAACAGCCTTACCGAGCGTACCGATTAAAACCGGCACCTCATCCTCCGACAGCCCCGCCTCCAGCACACTACCCCGCCCCTGCGGCCCCAGCACACCGATACCGTGGGCATCGTCCACCACCAACAAAGCATCGTGGGCTTTACAGACTCGTGCCAATGCCTTTAATGGCGCCACATCGCCATCCATGCTGAACACCCCGTCGGTGACCACAACCTTGTGCCCCGAAGTGTCTGCCAACATCGCTGCCAGCGCTTCAACATCCCCGTGGGCATAGCGCCGAACCCGAGCCCGGCTAAGAATACAGCCATCGATGATGGAGGCATGGTTCAGTCGATCCGAAAACACCGTATCGCCCCGCCCCACCAGCGCCGAAATCACACCCACATTTGCCATATAGCCGGTGGAAAAGAACAATGCGCTGCTGCGCCGGGTAAAATCCGCCAACCGCTGCTCCAAACGGTGATGAGCGTCATGATGACCACACACAAGGTGAGACGCAGCCCCACCCAACCCGGTCTCGGGCAAGGCGTTCTTCAGCGCTTCAATATTGTTGGGGTGATTGGCGAGGCCTAGATAATCGTTGCTACAAAACGACAACAACGCCTGACCATCTGCGGTTAACTCCGGCTGTTGCGGGCCAGAGACCAAGCGTCGGGTCCGGTACAGGCCCGCGCGTTTCCGTTGTTCAATCTCGAGGGCAAAATCGCGCATAAAGACGACACACCAAAAGGTCAGGGCAATGAAAATCCGGGTAAAAAGGAGTCAGAATTGGCAACTGACTCCCCGATCAGATTTGGAGTGAAGGTCTGGCGCTGCTTTTCGGGACTGTTGAAGGCCAAGGACGGCCTGAAACAAGCGCACATGGATGTGCTCGTAGCGTGTCCCGAAAAGCAGCGCCAGACCTTCACACGCCACCAAAGCCTGAAATCAGGCAGATTCCCGAGAAGCGTCATAAAACATGTGACGCGTAGCCTCATACTCAACCGCTTCGGCCAACTCCTCTTCCTGCTGTTCCTCGGTGGCACACTGCTCCCGCTGCTCAGGACGAATGCCCAGCTTACGGAACAACTGCATATCCGCATCCGCCTCCGGGTTAGACGTCGTCAGCAACTTCTCGCCGTAAAAAATCGAATTCGCACCCGCCAGGAAACACAACGACTGCATCTGCTCATTCATCTGCTCACGACCGGCCGACAGCCGAACATGAGAGGCTGGCATCATAATCCGCGCCACCGCAATCATCCGGATGAAATCGAACGGCTCCAGATCTTCCACATCTTCCAGTGGCGTACCCTTCACCTTCACCAGCATATTCACAGGCACACTCTCAGGATGCTGCGGCAAGTTAGCCAACTGAACCAACAGACCGACACGGTCATCCTCATCCTCACCCATACCCAGAATTCCGCCGCAGCAAACCTTCATACCGGCCTTGCGAACGTTATCCAACGTATCCAGACGATCCTGATAAGTGCGGGTAGTAATGATGTGGTTGTAGTACTTCTCGGAGGTGTCCAGATTATGGTTGTAATAGTCCAGACCGGCTTCCGCCAGCTCCTTGGCCTCTTCCTCTTTCAGCATACCCAGCGTCATGCAGGTTTCCAGACCCAGCGACTTCACCTGCTGAACCATATCCAAAACGTACGGCATATCTTTCTTTGCCGGGCTGCGCCAGGCCGCCCCCATACAAAACCGCGACGCGCCCTTTTGCTTCGCAGCGCGCGCCTCCGCGACAACCTTTTCAATCTCCAACAGTTTTTCTTTCTCCAGACCGGTGTTGTAATGCCCGCTCTGAGGGCAGTATTTACAGTCCTCCGGGCAAGCGCCGGTCTTAATCGAAAGCAACGTACTGACCTGCACTTCGTTCGGGTCAAAATGTTCCCGGTGCACCGACTGAGCGCGGAACAAGAGATCGTTAAACGGGAGATTAAAAAGCGCTTGAGCCTCCTGAAGGCTCCAGTCGTGTCGCAGTGCGGTAGCAGTCATGTTCAAGTCCTGTTAACCTTCACAAGGTATTTGGTTTACGGATAAACCACGATGATAAACAGACTGAAACCGCTGTCAACCTTATTGGACCATTTGGTTAACAGAGAAATGAAAGCCGGACGCTGCGTCACCTGCTTGAGCAAACAGGCATTCCAAGGCCTGTGCCAACCTTGCCGCGCCGACCTTCCCCACAACCGACTGCGGTGCGAAACCTGCGCCCTCCCCCTCCCCTTTGACGGCCCCATCAGGCGCTGCGGCGAATGTCTTACACAACCGCCCCCGTTTACACGCTCACTGATCCCCTGGCGTTATCAGTTTCCAGTAGACAGCATGATCGGCCGCTACAAATACCTTGGCCAACGTAAGTTCGCCCGACCACTGCTTGCAGATTTCAGTGACTACCTCGAGAACACTCTGGCCGACTCAGAGCTCCCGGAGTTGCTAATCCCTGCCCCCATGCATTGGCAACGCCGATGGCGGCGTGGATTCAATCAATCACAGGATATTGCCGAATATCTGGGGCAACGCCTTGGGGTCCCGGTCGGGAGCCGTGCTGTTCAGCGAAAACGCAACGTGCGAGCCCAAAGGGGCCTCAACAGAGAGGCTCGATTGAGTAATTTGCGGTCGGTGTTCGAGGTTTGCGACCCCATTCCGGAGCGAGTCGCAATTGTCGACGATGTGGTCACAACGGGCGCAACCACAAGGGCGCTCGCCAAAGCACTGTCCGAAGCCGGCGCCCGGGACATTCAAATCTGGGCTTTGGCCCGCACGCCTGGTTAACTCAACTGCTGTTTAACGTATTCGGCGATAGCGAGACACGAGGTCAGCCCCGGCGATTCGATGCCGTAAAGATGAACCACACCGGAAAGACCATGAACCTCGGGCCCATCGATCCGGAAATCCGCAAAACCGCCATCCGGCCCCACAAGTTTAGGGCGAATACCGGCATAGGCGGGCTGAAGCCGGTGAGCATCGAGCGACGGCCACCACTGGCGAATGCCCTCTGCAAAAGCGCGAAGCCGTTCGGGGTCCACGGTGAAATCTATTGCATCAACCCATTCAACGTCGGGCCCGAAACGGGCTTGCCCGGCCAGATCCAGCGTTAGATGCACACCCAGCCCACCCGGCTCCGGCAAGGGATACATCAAATGATTGAACGGGTGTTTCCCGCTGTAGCTGAAATACACGCCACGGGCCAACCATTGCTCAGGCCTGACAGCGTCCGGTAACCCCAACCAGTTATGTGCAAGCCCCGGAGCACCCAACCCTGCGGCGTTCACGACCTCTTCGGCTGTCAAGGTCACCAAAGCGTCCCCTTCTACGGTAAGACGGTGGCCATCCGATACACTTTCCACGGCAACTACCCGGCTGTTTAACACCAGTTGTCCGCCGGTGTCTTCCAACTCACCCAACAACGACAGCATCAAGCCGTGGGTATCAATAATACCCGTCTGCGAGGACCACAAGCCCCCGGCGGCCCGCACTTCCGGGCAGTGTGCGGTTATCGCATCACTCTCAACGGGACGCAGGGAAACCCCATTTGCCTCCGCCTGCCGGCGAATCGAATCGAGCCGCACCAACTGATTTTCATCGGTGGCCACAATCCATTTGCCGCATTTACGGTGCCCCACCTTTCTGCTGGCGCAGTAGTCGTACAGCAACGCCCGCCCCCGCACGCAAAACCTGGCCTTCAAAGAATCGGTCGGATAGTAGATACCGGCATGAATCACTTCGCTGTTGCGGGACGATACCCCTTCACCAAACCGCGGCCCGCTTTCCAGCACCAACACCTCACGCCCCGAACGAGCCAGCTCCCGGGCAATCGCCAATCCGACCACTCCGGCACCTATCACGACGGTTTGCACTTTGTAGCTTTCGTAATCCAATTTTCCGTCCCGTTCTTCGATCCACTGTCTGAAATTACCGCAGATAACCCTGCGTTACATTACCTGAGCTTTCAGAACCGTTATACTTTACCCCAAGCGCAACGGATGCACGGAGCATTGGGCAATGTCCGACAGGAAGCAGTTTCTTACGGTAATGATCGTCGCCGCACTATTTGTCGGCTGGATCGCTTGGCGTGGCTTTGAAGTCACCAGCCTGAACGATCAGCTTAAAGCGGACAAAGTGGTGTCCAGTTACCCCTATCAACACCGGGTACTGAGAGTAGAGGGGGATACAGCCACCATCAGCTCGCTTCGGTCCCACACCCTGTCAACGCAGCAGGCGTTATCGGTGGTGTTTCCGGGGATGAAACATTTGACTGACACCCATCGGGACTGGCAAAAAGCCGAACGCGAGCTGGCTCAGGTGCAGGCCCGGGCCGGCGATATTGTGCTGGCGTCACCAAGCATCAATCGTGTGCGCTGGGAGCTGGATGAAAACTGGTATCACCTGCAATTCATGAAATCTCAACAAAATTCGGCCTTCTGAATACTATGCAACATGAGCCTTCTGACATAACCGCTTCGCCACATCCGTACGACAGCCTGACACCGGAAACTATTCTGGATGCCATGGAAGAAGCCGGTTTCCCTGTCAGCGGGCGGCTGTTTGCGTTGAACAGTTATGAAAACCGGGTGTACCAGATCGGGCTGGACGACGGCCCTCCCGTTATCGCGAAATTCTACCGCCCCGGTCGCTGGTCGGATGCCGCCATTCGCGAAGAACACGAATTTACACTCGAGCTTCAAGCGGCCGACATTCCCGTAGTCGCACCACTGGCACTGCGCAACGGCGAGTCATTAGGTCACCATGGCGACTTCCGTTTTTCGGTGTTTCCTCAACGGGGCGGCCAGGCACCCGACACCAGCGTGACGGATACACTCTATCGCCTTGGCCAATGGCTGGGCCAAATCCACAATCTGGGCGCAACCAAAACCTTCGAGCACCGGCCGGAGTTTGACCTGATTCGGGGATTGGAGGAACACAACGCCTTGCTCGTTAACGGCGGCTGGATTCCGGATGACCTTCGGCCCGCCTGGGACAGCCTGATCCCGGATTTAATCGATGGCTGCAAGCAGCGTATGGAAGACGCTGGCGATGTAAACACGCTCCGAATCCACGGGGATTGTCACGCAGGCAACATTCTTTGCCGTGACGAAGCCATGCTGTTTGTTGATCTGGACGACTGCCGCACCGGCCCCGCGGTGCAAGATATGTGGCTGCTGTTGAACGGTGAAGCAAATGAACGCGGCAGCCAGTTGGGCGAGCTGCTTGAGGGCTACGAAACCTTCCGGGATTTTGATCGCCGGGAACGGCATTTGATCGAACCTTTGCGCTGCTATCGGCAAATCGCCCACTGCGCCTGGCTGGCGCGGCGCTGGCAAGACCCCGCGTTCCCGCGTTTTTTCCCATGGTTTGCACAGCCGCGTTTCTGGTCTGACCAAATCCTGTCTCTGCGCGAACAACTGTCTGCCCTGCAAGAGCCCGCTCTGACGCTTCCGGGGCAATTCTGAATACTGACGTTTCAAAGAGGTAACCATGAGCGAACGTGAAAACCGCTATTCGGCGCGTGCCCTTATTGTGACTGCGGTGATTGCCATCATCGGCACAGTCACGGCACTGGAGGTCGGCGGAAAAATCAAACACTCAGACAACAAAGATCATGTTCCCGTTGGTGATTTTCAGGCCATCCACGTAAAACCTGGCGAAGCATTCCGCATGTCTCGCAAGCCCTCCGGGCTGCACGCTGTCTGTGAAAACGGCTACCTTGCCATCGCCGCCGATGTAGACCCATCGTTCCGCGGTATTCTGGTCGATTACAAGAACCGAGGTGTTCGCTGCGCCCGCCCTTCACCCACCGATCAAGATCCGGCAAAACCCAAAGTCGGAGACAGTGATGAGCGATAAAAAACCGAGCCCCGCGCCACAGATGACCGACCGGTTGTTCGCCACCGAGCGAAACCCTGAAGATTTTCGCTTTGATGCCTCGGTAGCTCGGGTGTTTCCTGACATGATTCGTCGATCCGTACCCGGCTACACCACAATCATCCCGATGATTGAGGTAATTACCGAACAATACGTACAGCCCGGCTCTCACTGCTACGACCTGGGCTGTTCACTGGGCGCTTCTACCCTGGCCATGCGGCACGGCATCCCCCACACCGATTGCACTTTGGTGGGTGTCGACAACTCCAGCGCGATGATCGAACGCTGCGAGCATTACGTGGCTCTCGACGATCACGAGTTGCCGGTTACCCTGCGCTGCGAAGACATTCTGACCACCGAGCTCAGCCGGGCTTCAGTCACCACTTTGAACTTTACGCTGCAGTTCGTCCCGCCTGAGAAGCGAAAGGATTTGCTGGCACGAATCGCCGATGCCACCCTGCCGGGCGGCGTACTGATTTTGTCCGAAAAGATCCGCTTCGAATCCGATTCGGAACAGAACACCCAGACGCAGCTGCATCATGAGTTTAAACGCGCCAACGGCTACTCCGATCTGGAGATCAGCCAAAAACGCGCTGCAATCGAAAACATCATGATTCCCGAAACCCTGAACACCCACAAACAACGGCTGCTGGATACCGGGTTTGATCAGGTGCTGGTGTGGTATCAGTGTTTCAATTTTGTTTCCATGCTGGCCATCAAGAACTCTTAATTACCGGATACCACGAAACCTATGCCTGCTTTCGACTGGCGCGAACATTTCTCGCCGTTTATCGACTCCCTCAACAACAGTGATCAGGCAGCCTGGGCCGAGGTTTTGACGGCTCAGCTGATCCGCCGTTTTGAAGACAACCCACACGGTGATATGGCGCGCTGGCACGCAGCCCTCCAGACCTTGCCGTCAGATCTCCCGGCGAAAGTAGAACTGAATTCGTCAGCCGTGACCGTAACCTCAGAGCAACCGTTAAGCGAACAGGACGCCGAAAATCTCGAGCAGGGTTTACGCGGCTTAATGCCCTGGCGGAAAGGCCCTTTCAATTTTTTCGGCACCCACGTGGACACCGAATGGCGGTCAGACTGGAAGTGGGACCGGGTTTCGCCTCACCTTGCGGACTTGAAAGGACGCACCATTCTCGATGTCGGTTGCGGCTCGGGTTATCACTGCTGGCGCATGGCGGGCGCCGGTGCCCGGCAGGTTGTTGGCATCGATCCCGGGCTGCTGTTTATGTTTCAGTTTCTGGCGGTCAAAGGTTACCTCGGAGACGTTCCGGTAGATCTCTTACCCATTCGCATGGAAGATCTGCCGGACAATCTTGAACACTTCGACACCACCTTCTCCATGGGCGTGCTATACCACAGGCGCTCCCCAATTGACCACCTGCTGGATTTGAAAGGCACCTTGCGCCGGGGCGGCGAACTGGTGCTGGAAACCCTGGTTGTGGATGGCCCTGAAGGTTTCAGCCTGATGCCGGAAGATCGTTACGGGCAGATGCGCAACGTCTGGTTCTTACCCAGTTGCCCGACACTGATTCGCTGGCTCGAACGAGCTGGCTTCCGCAACGCCCGAGTCGTGGATGTCAGCGACACCACGACGGAAGAACAACGGCAAACCGACTGGATGCGGTATAACTCGCTGGCCGACTTTCTGGATCCCAATGATCCGACTAAAACCATTGAAGGTTACCCCGGCCCGAAACGGGCAACGATCATTGCCGAGAAGCCCTGATCAAACCTTCAAGGCGTAAAAAAACCGCCAGAAGCTCACGCTAAAGGCGGTTTTTTTGACTCTGACGCTTATTCCCCGAACGGGTGCCTCAGAGTGATGGTTTCTACGCGGTCCGGACCAGTAGAGATAATGTCGATCGGCGCTTCGATCTGCTCTTCCAGGAAGCGGATATACGCTTTCGCGTTCTCCGGAAGTTCCTCGATCGACGTCAGACCGAACGTGCTTTCGCTCCAACCCGGCAGCTCTTCAAAGATCGGCTCAATGTCCTTGAAGGTGTCGCAGCCGATCGGCGGACGGGTAATTTCGCCGTCCGACGTTTTGTACCCGACACACACCTTCACAGTTTCCAGACCGTCCAGAACGTCCAGCTTGGTCAGGCAGATGCCGGACACACTGTTGATCTGAATGGCATGACGCAAAGCCACAGCATCAAACCAACCACAACGGCGGGAGCGACCAGTGGTGGTGCCAACTTCGTTACCTTTAACAGCGAGGTGTTCACCCATATCGCAAAACAGTTCGGTCGGGAACGGGCCTGAACCAACGCGGGTGGTGTAAGCCTTGGTAATACCCAGCACGTAATCCAGGTACAGAGGACCAAAGCCGGAACCAGTCGCCGTGCCACCTGCGGTGGTGTTAGACGAAGTAACGTACGGGTAGGTACCGAGGTCAATGTCCAGCAAAGAACCCTGAGCGCCTTCGAACAGAATGTGCTCGCCGCGCTTGCGGTGGCCATGCAGGATATCGGTTACGTCAGCCGCCATCGGCAGAATCTCTTCCGCCATCTGCTTCAGTTCAACCAAGGCCGCGTCGATGTCTTCCGCTTCTTCTTTGAAATATTCTGTCAGCACAAAGTTGTGGTACGACATGATCTCGCGAAGCTTAACTTCAAAGTCTTCCATGTTGTGCAGGTCGCCCACGCGAACACCCCGGCGAGACACTTTGTCTTCGTAGGCCGGTCCGATACCACGGCCAGTGGTGCCGATCTTGTCTTCACCCTTCGCCCGCTCACGCGCCTGATCGATGCGAACGTGGGTACGCAAAATGATCGGGCACGCCAAGCTGATCTTCAGGCGATCGCGAACTGCAACGCCGTTGGCTTCAAGTTCACGTACTTCTTTCAGGAGCGCTTCCGGGGACAGCACAACGCCGTTACCGATCAGGCAGTGGACATCTTTCCGCAGAATACCAGACGGGATCAGGTGCAAGGCCGTCTTCTTGCCCTCGATGACCAGTGTGTGGCCAGCATTGTGACCGCCCTGAAAGCGCACCACTGCCGCCACTTTTTCTGTCAGAAGGTCAACGATCTTGCCTTTACCTTCATCACCCCACTGGGTACCCAGCACAACAACATTTTTACCCATGATTCTCTCTCACATCAGGCGGCCCGAAGGAACGCGCCTTGCACATTTACTCAGGAATATTCGTTGAATACCGGCGATACAATCAGCCCAGCATTTCCACAACCCATTGCCCGTCTTTTTTCACCAGCTGACGATCACAACCTTGCAACGCGGGATTTGCAGGTTCGTCACCCGGCAATTGTCGAATCACTGTTTCGGTCATTCGCAGGCCGGAAATCACACCTTCAAGGGCTGAATCTTCAACCGCAGGTGCCCAGATAGCGCCTGAACGATGATGCACACGCTCGCCCAGAGCCACCAACGCGCGAATATCCAGACTAAAGCCGGTCGCTGGCCGGGCTCGCCCGAAATCACTGCCAATGGCATCGTAGCGACCACCCTTGGCAACGGCGTCGCCGTGTCCGGGGACATAAGCCGCAAACACCAAACCGGTGTGGTAGTTATAGCCACGCAACTCGCAGAAATCGAAGCCCAGACTGACTTCCGGAAAGTCGCGACTCAGCATCTCAACCACACGGGTGAGCTTATTCAATGCCGCATCCATCGCCTCGGAGGCGCCACCCAAAATCTCACGAGCCTGTTCCAGCGCTTCTACGCCACCGCTGACCCGAGCGAGATCACGCAAGCGCGCGCCCGCCGAACCGGGTTCGCAGTTGCCCAGCAACTGGTCGAGTTCCGGAACCGACTTGCGTGCCATCGCATCGAAAACGGCCGCTTCGGTGCCTTTATCAAACCCGGAATTGGCAATCAGGCTTTCGTAAATAGACACGTGAGCCAGATCCAGATGCACCCGTGGCAAACCGGCTACCCGAAGGGCTTCCAGCATCAGGCTGATAATTTCCAGATCCGCCGCTTCCGAGGTGCTGCCAAACAACTCGCAGCCTGCCTGAATCGGCGTTCGCCCGGTCAGCATATGGCGTGGGCGGGTATGCAGCACGTGGCCAGCGTAGCAAAGGCGGGTAATACCTTCCTGGCCCAGCGTATGCGCATCAATCCGGGCCGCTTGCGGCGTCATGTCGGCCCGCACACCCATCATGCGGCCGGTGAGTTGATCGGTCAGCTTGAACGTTTGCAACTCCAGGTCGTGTCCGGTTCCCGTAAACAGGGACTCCAGGTACTCGATCAGGGGTGGGATAACCAGTTGGTAACCCCAGCGTTGGCAGGTGTCCATTACATCCCGGCGCAGGGACTCGATCCGTCCGGCCAGCGGAGGAAGAATGTCTTCGACTCCATCTGGCAGTAACCAGCGATCAGATACTGTCATGAGATTCTGTTGTCCGTTTTTCCGTCACTGGCTCAGGTGCCAGCGGGAATGACTCAGGGTTCAGGATGTCCGGGCGAAGAAATGCCCAAACAAAACCGAAAGGATTCTACACCCTTGGCAGGCACAAAAAAACCGGAACACATACGTATTCCGGTTTTGATTTCGAGCCAGGCGTTTTAGTTAGCGCCGGCCGGGTCCTTCAGGAACTTCATGAACGCACTGTCGGAGTCGATAACCATGATGTCATCTTTGCCGGCAAAGGTTTTCTCATACGCCTGCAAGCTACGGTAAAAGCTGTAAAACTCTTCGTTGCTCCCGTAGGCTTCTGCGTATATCCGAGCGGCTTCACCGTCGCCTTCACCACGAGTTTTTTCGGCTTCCGCGAAGGCGTTCGCCAAAGTAACCGTCTGCTGACGATCCGCATCGGCACGAATACCTTCCGCCAATTCCAAACCGCGGGAACGGAATTCCTGAGCCAGCTTGTGACGCTCGGTCGCCATACGGCGATAAACGTTTTCGCTGACGGCACCCGGGAACTCGATGGCTTTAACCCGAATATCGAGAATTTCGATACCGAATTCTTTTACCGCCGTCTCGTTGGCACGATCTCTCAGAGCATGCATCAGCTCATCACGCTGACCCGATACTACCTCGTGCATGGTACGGACACCGAACTCGTCACGCAGACCATTGTCAACACGAGACAGAATCAAGGTTTCCGCCCGGCGCTCATCACCACCGGTTGCACGGTAGAACTGGTCAACGTCACGGATTTTCCATGCCACGTAGGAGTCCACATCCAGCGGCTTTTTCTCGATGGTGAGGTACTGCCGTGACGGCAGATCCATGGTCAGTACCCGGATATCAAACTCCCGGATCTGATCAATCACCGGCACTTTGAAATGAATACCGGCCTGAATATCGGTTTGCACCAACTCACCAAAGCGGAGTTTCACGCCGCGATGGGTTTCGGGGATGATGAACACACTAGACAACACGAGCAGGACGACGATAAGAGCGCCTGCAAGGCCCAATACACCTTTAGGTCCCATAACTTATCTACTCCTCCGGGTGTTTCCATCCTGACGCGCGCGCAACTCTTGCAGGACCTGATCGGTCAGCGTCTGAACGTCGACTTGTTGATTGCCAGACCGCGATGAACGCGAGCCTGAGCTCGACATCTGGCCCTGAGTCAGCTTATCCAAAGGCAGGTACATCATGTTGCCACTACTTTCTGTGTCGACAAAGATCTTGCTGCTGTTACCCAACACCTGTTCCAGGGTTTGAATATACATACGCTCACGCGTGACCACCGGCGCCTGCTCGTACACCGCCAACAGCTGATTGAATCGTGCGGTTTCACCGCGAGCCCGCTCAATCACTTCGGCCTTGTAAGCATTGGCTTCCTCAATCATACGCTGAGCCTGACCACGTGCCTCCGGAACAATCTTGTTGCGGTAGGTTTCGGCTTCTTCTTTCGCACGCTGCTCGTCTTCACGAGCCCGCTGAACTTCCCGGAAAGCGTCTTGCACGGCCGCAGGCGGCTGAGTGCTTTCAACGTTTACCCGAACAATTTCCAGACCGGTACCGTACTCTTTCAAGAAGCTTTGCAGACGCTGTTCAACGCGCACCGCTAGCTCTGCACGCCCTTCGGTCAATACATCATCCAGCGATGAACTGCCCACTTCGTGACGCAAAGCACTGTCGGTTGCAAAGGCCAGCGCCTGGTTCGAATCACGTACATTCAGAACGTAGGCTTTCGCATCGCCAACCCGGTACTGGACCTGAAGATCCACGGTTACCAGATTTTCGTCTTGCGTCAGCATCTGCCCGCTGGAACGCGCGGAACGCACATTGGTGACGCGGACTTTGGTGGCCGAATCAATCAAAGGCACTTTGAAACGCAGGCCGGGGTTTTCGGTACGACTGAATTCGCCGAAGCGCAACACAACCGCTCGCTCCTGTTCGTCTACGGTGTAGAACGACTGGTACAGGACGTAACCGAACGCCAGAATGGCGGCGATGGCTAAAATCGCACCAAAGCCACTGCTATTGCTACCAGAGCCGGAGCTGCCGCTGTTGCCAGAGCCGCCTTTGCCGCCCAACATGCGATTCAGCTTATCCAGCCCCTTTTTCAGAGCCTCATCCAGATCTGGTGGCCCCTGATCATTGCCGCGACGACCACCGCTTCCCCAGGGATCGTTGTCGTTACGGTTACCACCCGGTTCATTCCAGGCCATAATTCTCTCCGTTCGTGTTTATTCGAATGGCTGCAAATACTAGGGATTTATCAGGCCCCCGGCAATAGGCGGCCCGATTCACAATGCCCGGTCTTCCAGCCGAACCTCGTCTTGGCTCACACCTGCCCGACTGAGCAGCTGCATCCAATCTCGGTTCTGCAACCGGACTTCTACTACGGTATCACCACTCTCCCGGTACTCTTCACTCAACACGGACCCAGCTTCATGCAACAAAGCGCGAAGTTTGCCATCCGCCGGCCCCAGCAACACAAAGTGATGCACCACATCTTCTGCCAGACGCTCTACCACCGCATCAAAGAGCAGATCCATGCCCTCCCCGGTTATCGCTGAGACCCACACTCTTACTGGAATGCCCTCTTCGTTGCGATCAATTCGGGGTGCGAAATCATCTAACAAATCTATTTTGTTGAAAACCTGCAACTGGGGCACTTCATCAGCGCCAATTTCCAACAATACGTTTTCCACTTGCTCAATGTTTTCGTCACGGCGCTCATCGTGGCAATCAATGATGTGCAGCAGCAGCGATGCCTGCCGGGTTTCTTCAAGCGTTGCACGGAAGGCTTCCACCAATTTGTGCGGAAGATGACGAATGAACCCTACGGTGTCCGCCACTACGACCGAGCCGATGTCCGGAAGTTCCAACTTGCGCAGAGTCGGGTCTAGGGTAGCGAACAATTGGTCCGCCGCGTAAACCGTTGAGGTAGTAACCTGATTGAACAAGGTCGATTTACCGGCGTTGGTGTACCCCACCAGAGACAGGGTCGGCACGTCGGCACGCTTACGGGCACGGCGGCCCTGATCCCGCTGTTTACGGACCTTTTCCAGCCGCTTGTGAATCGACTTGATACGCTCGCGCAACAACCGCCGGTCTGTTTCCAGCTGGGTTTCACCCGGCCCCCGCAAACCGATACCACCCTTTTGGCGCTCAAGGTGAGTCCAGCCGCGGATCAGGCGCGTAGACATATGCTCCAGCTGCGCCAACTCAACCTGCAATTTACCCTCATGGGTACGGGCGCGTTGGGCAAAGATATCGAGAATAACGCCGGTTCGATCTAACACCCGGCACTTGAGCTCTCGCTCGATATTTCGCTCCTGGCTCGGGCTCAAGGCATGATTGAACAATACGACATCGGCTTCATTGGCAGCAACGGCATCGCGAATTTCTTCGAGCTTGCCTTCACCAACGAATAGCCGAGGGCTGGGTTGTTTGCGCGTACCGGTCACCATATCCACCGGCTCGACACCTGCAGACGTTACCAGTTCACGGAACTCACCCGGGTCTTCAGTACCGTCGTGGGCGGTGAATTCGATGTGGACGAGAACCGCGCGTTCTCCAACGTCAGGACGTTCAAACAAAATAGAATCAACTCCATAAAAACAAACACCCGCGGCCAGCTCAGCTCAAAGGCTGCCCTGCACCGCGGGTGTTAGAACCGGAAACACCGGAATTTAACCTTCAGCTTCTTCCTCTCCGGGATTCGCCTGCGGCAAACGAACATTGCGAGCCGGCACAACCGTGGAAATAGCGTGCTTATAAACCATCTGGCTGACGGTGTTTTTCAGCAAGATTACGAACTGATCGAAAGACTCGATCTGGCCCTGAAGCTTGATGCCGTTAACCAAGAAAATAGAAACGGGAATGCGTTCCTTGCGCAAAGCATTGAGGTAAGGGTCTTGTAAGGAATGCCCTTTTGACATGAGTATTCTCCTGTTAGGGGTAGGTGCAGATCGTCAATTTGCAGAGTTAAATGTGGTGTGTAGACCTGATTTTTTCAAGGTTTCCAGCACCATTTGTAAGTTATTACTATCCAGCCACTGTACATCAGGCCATTTTCGTAACCAGGTAATCTGGCGCTTCGCCAATTGGCGGGTTGCCGCCATGCCTTTGTTCAAATAGGTTTCATGGTCGCAGTCACCGGACAGATACTCCCAAGCCTGGCGGTAGCCCACGCAACGCATGGAGGGCAGTTCAGGGTTAAGGTCGCCCCGTCCCATCAGCTGCCGGACTTCATCCAGAAACCCTGCGTCTTGCATGGCCAGAAATCGCGTTCGAATCCTCTCATGAAGGACTTTACGGTCTGCCGGAGCGAGCGCAAACTGGAAAACAGTATACGGCAGGTCGGCACTTTCGTCTGCCTGCCACTTGGTGAAATACGTGTAATCCTTGATATCCGACGATTTTTGCTCTTCGGAGGTGTCGGTATTCGCCTGCCAGTGGGCCGAAATGGGCTTTCCGGTTAGCCGGATAACCTCGATCGCTCGCATCAGGCGCTGGCGATTGTTGGGGTGGATAATCTCTGCGGCGACCGGATCTTTGGCAACCAGCTCGTCGTACAACGCCGGCCAACCCTGAGCGTCGGCTTCTTTCTCGATCTGCGCTCTTAGCTCAGGATCAGCAGATGGCAGGTTCGACATGCCACTCAACAGCGCCTTGAAATACATCATGGTGCCACCGACCAGCAGCGGAATCCGCCCCCGCTCGGTAATCTCCGCCATTTCCGCCAAAGCGTCCCGCACAAAGTCTGCGGCGGAGTATGTGTCCGCCGGGTCACAAATATCGATCAGCCGGTGAGGCGCCTTCGCCAATTCGTCGGGAGTGGGCTTGGCGGTGCCGATGTCCATGCCACGGTAGATCATGGCGGAATCAACGCTGATGATCTCGCACGGCAAATGCTCACACAGCGCCATGGCCATATCGGTTTTACCCGATGCCGTAGGGCCCATCAGAAAGATAGCGGGGGGAAGCACTGACCGTTGCTCGCCTGTCATAATGCTTAACGCCCCCTCAGGAACAATTTATCAAGCTCGGACAGCGTCATCAGCGTCCAGGTCGGACGACCGTGGTTGCACTGGCCACTGCGTTCCGTTGCTTCCATGTCTCTCAACAAGGAATTCATTTCAGGGATGGTTAGCTGTCGATTGGCCCGCACGGAGCCATGGCAAGCCATGGTGCCCAGCAATTCGTGGGTGACAGCTTCCACTCGATCGCTTTGTCCGTTCTGAATCAAATCCGCCAGAACATCCCGCACCAACTGTTCCGTATCGGCTCCCCGTAACAAAGCAGGAATCTGCCGGACAGCCAGCGTTTCAGGGCCAATTCGCTCGATTTGTAGCCCCAGCTGCTGTAACTCATCACCGTGACTTTCCGCCAGCGCAGCTTCTTTCTGGCTCACCGACAGCGATACCGGTACCAACAGCGGCTGGCTTTTCAGATCTTGCTCCACCAACGCCCGTTTCATGCGCTCGTAGGTGATGCGCTCGTGCGCCGCGTGCATGTCCACCACAATCATGCCGGTACGGCTCTGAGCCAGAATGTAAATGCCATGCAATTGGGCAATAGCATAACCCAGCGGCGGCTCGTCTTCGCCATCCTGAGGCGGGGTAGGCACCGGCTGCGACTCAAACGGGTCGGGGCGAGTCTCGTTGGTGACGCCACCACCGGCGTTGAGCGAGTTATAGAAAGCCATTTGATCGCTGGCCTTCCAGTCCTGCTGTGGCTGGGCGGGCGGCGTATTGCTGTAACCCGCGTTGTACGAAGGTACCTGCGAAGGCGTGGCCGCCTGAGAGAGGGGAAAAGCTTCCGGGCTGGCACCTGATTGCGGAGCCTCGGGTTCACGGCTCAACGCCTGCGCTTCGGCACCTCTGAAATGGTCCGCCGGGCGCACGTCAGCCAGCGCTCGGTGTAAGGTGCGGAAAATGAAATCGTGCACCAGTCGGCCATCACGGAAACGCACTTCGTGCTTGGTTGGGTGAACGTTTACATCCACGGTGGCGGGATCCACCTCGAGATACAGCACAAACGCCGGATGGCGGTTGTTGTAGAGCACGTCGCGATAGGCCTGACGCACCGCATGCGCCACCAATTTATCCCGAATCACCCGGCCATTGACGAAGAAATACTGCAGGTCCGCCTGGCTGCGAGAAAAGGTCGGCAGCGCCACCCAGCCCCACAACCGAAGGCCACTGGCTTCTGCTTCGATAACCACTGCGTTATCAATGAATTGCTGGCCACAGAGCGAGCTGATCCGGCGTTCTTTATCAATGTCCGATTCAGCCGGTCGCAAGCTTTGAATCACACGTTGGTTGTGGCGCAGAGTAAATCCCGCATCAAAACGGCTGAGCGCTTGCCTGCGGATGGATTCATCAACGTGATTGAATTCGGTTTTTTCGGTGCGCAGAAATTTACGGCGTGCGGGGGTGTTGAAAAACAGATCTCGCACTTCAACGGTGGTACCTACAGGGTGCGCGGCCGGCGAGATCTTCGCGTCCATATCCCGACCTTCGACCTCCACCCGGGCCGCCGCCTCCTGCTCCGCGGTGCGCGACGTTAGCGAGAGACGCGATACCGAACTGATACTGGCCAGCGCTTCCCCACGGAAACCCAGCGTGCCGACCGCTTCGAGATCATCCAGGGTCAGGATTTTGCTGGTTGCATGGCGACTCAGAGCGAGCGGGAGGTCAGACTCGGCGATCCCGAAGCCGTCGTCCCGAACCCGGATCAGCTTGACACCGCCTTGCTCCAGTTCAATATCAACCCGGCTGGCGCCGGCATCCAGAGCGTTCTCCACCAGTTCTTTAACAACAGACGCGGGACGCTCCACCACTTCACCGGCGGCTATCTGGTTTGCAAGCCGGGGCGAGAGCAATTGAATGTGGGGCATAGCCGGGAACTACCTCTTGGTCAGGATGAGGGGATGCGTATAGTTTGCCCTACCATAACACGATCGTCGTTCATCCCGTTAAAGCGCATCAGCTCACTGACGGTAGTCTGGTTTTCGCGGGCCACACCCGACAAGGTATCGCCCCGTTGAATCCGGTACTGCCCGACACGCCCTTTACCTTTCCCGTTCTCTTTTTGCCAAGCCAGCAAGGTTCCCGGGGGCGGGCTGCGCCGGAAGTAGTCGTGAATGCCGCCCATCATCGCCTTGGCCAGCTTTTCTCGATACCAAGCGGACGACAGATTTTTCTCTTCTTTAGGGTTGGATATGAACCCCGCCTCAACCAGAATCGAGGGGATATCCGGCGACTTGAGCACCGCAAACGCCGCTTGTTCTACCCCCGGCTTGTGCAGCTTGGCGACACTGCCCAACTGGCCCAGCACCGAACTGCCCACGCCCAGGCTGGCGTTAATACTTGCGGTCATCGACAAATCGAGCAATACCCCGGCCAGCATTTCATCCCGACCCTCCAACGACAGCGCTCCGGCACCACCAATCAAATCCGACCGGTTTTCACTTTGAGCCAGCCACCGGGCCGTTTCACTGGTCGCGCCGCGCTGCGACAGAGCGAACACCGAAGCGCCGCTGGGTTGCGGCGTTCGAAACGCATCGGCATGGACCGAAACAAACAAATCGGCATTATGCTTACGGGCCAGAATGGTTCGGTTTCGCAAACCGATGTAGTAGTCCCCGGTACGGGTGAGTTTGGCAGTAAACCCGGGCTGCTTGTTCACCAGCTCGGCCAGAGTTTTCGCCATTTTCAGAACCACGTCTTTTTCACGGGTGCCGCGTGGCCCGATTGCCCCGGGGTCTTCGCCACCGTGGCCGGCATCAATCACTACGATTATGTCACGCTTCCCCGCCGGGTTCTGCGTGACCGTCGGGCTAGCCGCCTTGTCGAGCCGCGTTCCGGATTCATCAATCAGATCGACCACCAACCGATGGCCGTACTGCTGGTTGGGTTCAAGTACAAAACTGCGAGGTTTAATGTCGGTTTTCAGATCCAATACCACCCGAAGATCGGTACCGTTGCGGGGCGCGCTACGGATTCGGTTGATCGGACTGCCGGACAAATCTACCTTGCTGAAATCGGCACGTTTGGTGGTGTTCTTTAAATCAATCACCAATCGAGATGGGCTGGAAAGGGAAAACATGTTATGTTCCACCTTCCCGGCCGTATCGAGCACCAACCGGGTATGATCTGGCGCTGGCCATATCCGCACGCCTTCAACCTTTGTGGCCGCATGAACAACGCTTGCCGCGAGCGCCAGCAGTAGACACAGTGCGATTCTCATGAGTCCGGCCCTATCAATTCAATTTGATTTAACAACGAGGCACCGAACTCAGAGCGCGCCCTCAAGATCACGGTTCGCCCCTCGCTCTGACGCTCCAACTGTATCTCGACATCCGGCTCAGGCAATACGCCTTCGCCGCGCTCGGGCCATTCGATCAGACACAAATTATTCGCTGAAAAATAGTCTCGAATCCCCATGTATTCGAGCTCTTCCGGGTCACCCAGCCGGTACAAATCAAAGTGGTACACCGGTGGTGTTAAATGCTCGTAGGGTTCCACGATTGTATAGGTCGGGCTTTTCACGGCACCTTCGTGCCCCAAACCACGCATGACGCCCCGGCTTAGGGTGGTTTTACCCATGCCTAAATCGCCTTCCAGAAACACTGTCAGGCTTTGCTCCGACTGTTTTGCCAGCCTCGCCAGCTCACCGCCCAGGCGTTCCGTTTCTACTTCACCTTCCAGAAACAACCGGCGCTCGTTACCTATAATGCTCATTCTTCCTCCCGGTGATTTCTGACGCCAATAACGTCGGTTTCCTTCAGTACCAAAGACAAATCGTTGATCACATCAGTGGGCAGCAGAGCCATGTATCCCAGCTGGTCGACCGCCCTGTTCGCTGCAGCCAAATGCGCCGACGCAGCGGCTTGGGTCGCGAATTCGATCTCGCCGAGCTGGCTGATAAACGCCCCCAATATGCCCGATAAAACATCCCCCATGCCCCCTGTAGCCATGCCCGGATTTCCTCCGGCGGTAACGACAGGCAGTTCGGCGCTGCTCGCAATCACGGTACCGGCGCCTTTAAGCAACACCACCCCGCCCCAAATGCGCTGCATTTTTTGCGCCGCTGCCAGCCGATCAGCTTCAATCTCTGCAACACTGCACCCGAGCATTCGGGCGGCTTCACCCGGGTGCGGCGTCAGTACTTGCTGACGAAAAGGAATCGCCGCGCGCGTGGCCATCAAATTCAGCGCATCGGCGTCCAACACTCTGGGCTTTGCGCTATCCAGGACCTGCTGCAGCATTTGCTGGCCCCAAGCCGACTTGCCAATGCCCGGGCCACAGACAATGACATCTGCCTGATCAATCAGTGCGGTTAACTCGGAACCGTGGACAACGCCACGCGCCATCACGTTCGGACAACGCACCAATGCCGCCGTTACATGCTCTGGCCGAGTCGCCAGCGTCACCAACCCGGCGCCGGCGCGCGACGCCGCTTCTGCGGCCATGATACCAGCGCCCCCAAAGCCGCTGTCACCGGCAACGATCAACACATGACCAAAGCGTCCCTTATGGGCATTGAGCGGACGCTTTGGAAAACCGGTTTTGCAACTCTGCCATTGAACAAGTCGAGCCATCGGCTGTTCCCGGCAACCACGGATTTGCTCTGGCGCTGCCAAAGGTTCAAAAACCACCTCACCACAAACCGCCGGCCCTGCTCCGGTAAACAGCCCGATTTTGGCTCCGATAAAGGTGACGGTCAGCTCTGCCTCCACCACGTCGCCTGCAGCAGCAGCGGTTGTGGCATCAAGGCCGGACGGTACATCAACGGCCAAAACCGGCCGTTTTGCCTGATTAACAGCGCGGATCACCTCGGAAAACGGAGTTCGTGGCGCACCGGCGACCCCGGTTCCGAGTAACGCATCGACAACCACGTCCGAAGCGCTAAGCTTCTCGCACAGCAGACCATCCGGTATATCGGAAACTTCCGTAATCGGGACACCTTCCGCGCTCGCCACCTCGAAGGCTTTGAGCGCATCCCCTGTCAGTTTCGAACGGGGAGCCACCGCAATACACTCTACAAAAATCCCCAGCCGCTGCGCATTGGCCGCCATGAGATAACCATCGCCACCATTGTTTCCTGCACCGCATAACACCAGCAACGAACCGGGCGACGGCCAGTGCTTTCTAAGCTGCCGAAACCCGGCCCGGGCTGCCGATTGCATCAAGTCGAAACCGTCAATTCCCTGTTCTTCAATAAGATAGCGATCCATCGCTCGTACAGAGTCGGCGGAATACAAGGCTTCTGGTAGACTGTCCACGTAACGCATGGGGCATCCCGCTAAAGAAAACGGTTTAAATTAATTGGCCAGATACCTGTAAAGCATAGCAAAACAGGAAAAAAGGTCATAACTTAATCAAATTAAATCTCCGCAGGCTTTCACCGCCGAAGGCTCCGTCATGGTCACCACTACAGACAATACGCCCTCGAACAGCGCTCTCGACGCCCTGCCCGATAAAATCCGCCAGTGGGCCAAAGAGCTGGGATTTGCAGACGCGGGCATCACCTACGCCGACACCGGCCCCCATGCGGAGCGCCTTAAACAATGGCTCGCCGCCGGTTACCACGGCGACATGGCCTATATGGCCGACCACGGCGACAAACGTTACACCCCGGACTCTCTGGTGCCGGACACCCAGCGGGTTATTTCAGTGCGGATGGACTACCTGCCCTCCCCGGACAACCCGAAACAAGCGCTTACTAACCGGGAAACCGCCTACATCACCCGCTATGCCCTCGGGCGGGATTACCATAAGCTCATGAGAAAGCGGCTCGCCACGTTGGCGAAATGGATTGATGAAGCGGTGGGCGGTTACGACTACCGTGCCTTCGTTGACAGTGCACCGGTGCTCGAGCGAGGCCTGGCACAACGGGCGGGCCTTGGCTGGGTCGGCAAGAACAATATGGTGATTCACCCCAAAGCAGGTTCGTTCTTTTTTCTGGGTGAAATTTTTACCAGCGCGCCTTTACCGGTGGATGAGCCGTTCGAGAAGCAGCATTGCGGCTCCTGCTCTGCCTGTTTGGAAATTTGCCCCACGGATGCCTTTGTTGGCGCTCACTTACTGGATGCCCGCAAGTGCATCAGCTACCTCACCATTGAGCTAAAAGGCCCGATTCCGGAAGAGTTGCGTTCAAAAATGGGGAACCGGGTGTTTGGCTGCGACGACTGCCAGATTGTGTGCCCCTGGAACAAGTTCAGCAAACCCACCACTGAAAACGATTTTCAGCCAAGGCACGGGTTAGACAACACCGAGCTTGCTGAGCTTTTCCTCTGGACAGAGCAGGAGTTTTTGAAGCGTACCGAGGGTTCGGCGATTCGCCGTACCGGTTATGAAAACTGGTTGCGAAATATTGCGGTAGGATTGGGCAACGCCCCGTCAACCATTCCGGTCATCGAGGCGCTGAAACAGCGGGCGGAGCACCCATCCGAGGTGGTGCGGGAGCACGTTGCCTGGGCACTCCGCCAGCACGGCTTATAGTTTAAAGAAGTGTTCGCGGTAGTGACGCAACTCGTTGATGGAATCGCGAATGTCGTCCAGCGCCAGATGGCTGCCTTTCTTTTTCACGCCGCCCAAGACATCCGGGCGCCAGCGACGGGCCAGTTCTTTGATGGTGGATACGTCCAGATTGCGGTAGTGAAAGAAGTCTTCCAACTCCGGCATGTATTTCACCAGAAAGCGCCTGTCTTGGCCGATGCTGTTACCACACAGCGGGGATGATCCGGCTGACATATAGTGCTTCAGAAACTCCAGAGTCTGCTGTTCGGCTTCTGCTTCGCTGATTTCACTATCTTTCACGCGCTGAGTCAGACCACTTTCGCCATGGGTTTTGGTGCACCATTCGTCCATGGCATCCAGCAGGCTATCCGGTTGCTTAATCGCAATCACGGGACCTTCAGCAACCAGATTCAGTTCCGAATCGGTAATAATCGTGGCCATTTCGATGATCCGCTCTTTCTCCGGATCCAGACCGGTCATTTCCAGGTCTATCCACACCAAGTGGTTTCCGTTGCTCATTTTCTTTTACACCTATGCCGTTGTTCTTGAGTGCATGTGCAGGTGTGGGGCGCGTTTCCGGAAACCGCTACGAGCACATCCATGTGCGCTTCTCTCCGGCCATCCATGGCCTCCGACATTTCCGGAAACGCGCCCCACACCCGCACACCAAACTTGCTACTCACCGCCACAAAAATCAGAGGCCCGCAATTCAGCCGGAGCGCTGGGTCGGGAATGCCTTTTCGGGAGTATCTGAAGCCATGGATGGCTTCAGCTAAGCGCACAGGGATGTGCTCGTAGCGTCTCCCGAAAAGGCATTCCCGACCCGGCGCTTGCACCAAACCCGGAAGCCCCGAAAAATCAGATGTAGCTTGTTTTTCAAAACTCTGCCTATTGTCCATGATTCACGTATCATGTGGTACACCACTTCCCCGGAATACTAGAGAGCAGATGGCAAAACGCAAACTGAACAAACGCCAGCAATGGCGCATCGAGAAGATCCAGAAAGAGCGCACCACCCGAATGGCCCGCAAGGAAAAGGCCGTAGAAGCTCAGGCTGAAGCCGGTGAACTGGGGCCCGAACAAGAAGGCCTGATCATCGCACATTACGGCCAGCAACTGGACGTTGAAGCCTTGCAAGGTGATGACGCGGGGCAAGTATTTCGATGCTTTGTTCGAGCTAACATCAGCAGCCTCGTGACCGGCGACAAAGTCGTTTGGCGACCCGGTAAGAGTGAAACCGGAGTGATTGTTGCTCGTTGCGACAGGGAGAACCTGCTGCAGCGGCCCGACAACTTTGGTGCCCTGAAGCCTGTCGCTGCCAACATCGACCATATCATTCTGGTAATCGCACCAGAACCGGAGCCTCACGACAGCCTGATTGACCGGTATCTTGTGGCGTCTGAAAGCTCCGACATTCCCGCCGTAGTACTGCTCAACAAAACGGATTTGATTAACGACCAGAACCGACCGCAGATCGAAGCTCTGCTCGCCCGTTATGAAGCTTTGGGCTATCAGGTTGAACAAACGTCGGCAGCCGCCTGCGAAGGCGAGCCCGCCCCCGAGGTTGAAGCACTGGTTCGCAACCAGACCAGTGTGTTCGTGGGCCAGTCAGGTGTCGGCAAATCGTCGATTATTCAAACCCTGCTGCCAGATGAGCAGCTTCGGGTAGGCGCAGTGTCAGAGAGTACCGGCAAAGGCGTACACACCACCACCACTGCCAAGCTGTTCCATCTCGCCAGCGGCGGCGATTTGATTGATTCGCCGGGCATCCGGGAGTTTGGTTTGTGGCACATGACGCCGCAAGAAGTGGAGTACGGCTTTCGGGAAATTCGGCCATTGATGGGGCTGTGCAAGTTCCGGAACTGTCGGCACATGGGCGATCCGGGGTGTGCACTGGATGCCGCGGCGGAGAACGGCGAAATTTCCCGGGAAAGGCTTAAAAGCTTTCACCGGATCCTTCAGGACATGGCCGAGCAGCAAGCTCGCGGGTTAAAGCTAAACTGAGCGATCCGTTCCGGTGCGCGAAAGCTTTACCAGTTGAGCTCCCCCGGCGCGGGTTCGGGGCGCTCTTCTCGCCAGCTGCCATCCTCCAGCTTATCCAATGCATCTTGCTCTTGCGCTTCGGTGGGGCGTGTCAAATCGATCAGCGGTTTGGGCGAAGATGCTGCTCTGGCGCGTGCATCCGCCACCGACTTGTTCTTCAGTACGATGATCGAGATTCGACGATTGATCGGTGCCGTCGGATTATCCGTATCGAACAACACCGAATCACTTAGCCCGACTACCCGGGCAATTTGTTCAGACCGGACACCACCTGCCACCAATGCCCGCCGGGCCGTGTTGGCGCGATCTGCCGACAATTCCCAATTGGTGTAGCCCGGACGACCGTTGAACGGTGTGGCATCGGTGTGGCCCGTAAGACTGAGTTTGTTGTTCACCGAGCCGAGTGTTTTCGCGAGTTCGAACAACAATTCCTGGGTGTAATACTTAAGCTCTGCCCGCCCCGAATCGAACATCGGGCGCCCCGACCGGTCAACAATCTGGATCCTCAAGCCTTCATCAGTGATATCAATCAGCAACTGATCTTTGAATTCTTGCAGGGTTTCGTTCTGCTCAATTCGTTCTTTCAACTCCTGAAACAACTGCTCCATTCGGCGCTGCTCGAGCGTGTCCGCCAGCTCATCCACGATTTCATCTTCAATTTGAATGGTGCTGGATTCGATATCCAAGGAACTTTCATCAATAACCGAGGCACTGCCGCCCAGATCGATCGGATTCGGCGAGCCGCCCTCGGTAAAACCAACCGGATCTTTGAAGTAACCTTCGACCGCTCGCTTTTGCTCAGGCGTAGCTGTCGCGGTTAACCAGAGCACCAGAAAGAACGCCATCATCGCAGTGGCAAAATCGGCAAACGCTACTTTCCAAGAGCCGCCGTGATGACCAGCGACGACTTTCTTCTTGCGTTTGATGATGATCGGCTGTTGTTCCACCCTTAACTCCGGCTATGGTTGAGCGGCATCACTTGGAGCGTACGTGATCGTTCAATTCCTGAAAGCCCGGCCGTTTCTCGGTTGGCAAGGCTTTGCGGCCAAATTCAATGGCCATTTGCGGAGCCTGGCCGGCAACCGTCGCCACGATGGCTGACTTTACACACTCGTAGGCTTTCAGCTCGTATTTCGCAGTGTGCTCAAGGGCGATTGAGGCCGGCCCGACAAAACCGTAGCCCATCCAAATGCCCAGAAACGTACCTACCAGCGCCGCCGCCACGCTCAAGCCGATCTTCTCCGGCCCTTCGCTCAGGAAGTTCATGGTGATAACGATGCCCAGAACCGCCGCTACGATCCCCAACCCCGGTAAGGCATCGGCGATCTTGTTAACAGCGTGAGCAGGCTCTTCCAGCTCATGCTGACGATTCTCGATTTCGTTTTCCATCATGCTTTCCAGCTCGTGGGGTGCCATGTTTCCGGAGCTGATGATGCGCAGGTAGTCGGTGATGAAATCCAGTAGATGCTTTGATTTCATAATGGCCGGGTAACGGGTAAAAATCGGACTTTCTTCCGGGTTGTCGACGTCCTCTTCAATAGCCATCACGCCCTGCTTGCGTGATTTATCGAAGATCTCGTAAAGCAGACTCAGAAGGTCCATATAATACGCTTTGTTGAACGGAGAGCCGGTGAGCAATCGCAGCAGTCCGCTAAACACCTCTTTCACGGTGCGCATCGGATTGGCGATCACAAACGAGCCCACCGCCGCCCCGCCAATGATCAGCACTTCCGTTGGCTGCCAAAGCACCGCCAAATTCCCGCCGTGCAGAGTGTAGCCACCGAGAACACTCGCAATAACAATCACTGCACCAATAATCAGCAGCATAGAGAAGTAGTCGTCCGTTTGGATTCTGTTGAAAATCAGCGTTTGATGATAGCAAGCTCACGGCAGAACAGCGAAGGGGAGAAACAATTTCTATACACTGCGCCCAGTTTGCTAAACTGCCCCGCTTTATAGAACCGAGAGATGTCTCAAATGCTTGATAAACTGTTCGTCTTGAGTCAATACGTCACGCCGCAGCTAACGCTATCACGATTGGCTGGCCGTCTTGCTGACTATGACCGGAGTCCAGCTCTTAAAAACCGCGTCATCCGCTGGTTTATCGGCCGTTACGGGGTAAACATGAGTGAGGCCGCCGAATCAGACCCCACCGCTTACGACAGTTTCAACGCATTTTTTACCCGCGCTCTCAAGCCCGGTGCCCGTACCGTTGATCAGAGCGCGGGCGTATTTGTCAGCCCGGTTGATGGTGCTATCAGCCAATTAGGTCAGGTCACGGCAGACGACCGGGTATTTCAGGCCAAAGGGCAGTCTTTCAGCCTGACCGAACTGCTCGGTGGTGACGAAAAGCGCGCAGACGCCTTCCGTGAGGGTGAATTCGCCACCATTTACCTGTCCCCTAAAGACTACCACCGCATTCACATGCCGGTGGCCGGCACCCTGAAAGAAATGGTGTACGTTCCCGGAAAGCTGTTTTCTGTTAATCCGGTCACGGCCGAAAACGTTCCGAATCTGTTCGCGCGAAATGAGCGCGTAGCCTGCATTTTCGAGACCGAAGCCGGCCCTATGGCGCTGGTTTTGGTGGGCGCGATGATCGTCGGCAGTGTCGAAACCACCTGGGCCGGTGTGGTTGCGCCCAAGCCGAGCAAGGTAACCGAGTGGCAGTACTCAGGTGACCAAGCGGTTCGCTTCGAGAAAGGCGACGAGATGGGACGCTTCCGCCTGGGCTCGACCGTTGTGCTGGTCATGCCCAAAGGCGCGGTGAACTGGAACGCAGACCAAGTCGCAAGCAAGACGGTAAAAATGGGCGAGGCCTTTGGCCAGTTGAAGCCAGCGAAAGCCTGACGCGGTCAGGCTCGCTCGATCGGAAAGGCCAGAACTTCCTCGATCGATTTCGCAGCCATTTTCAGCATCAACAGCCGGTCTAGCCCCAAGGCAACACCCGAGCATTCGGGCAGGCCGGCCTCCAACGCCGCCATAAAGGCACTATCCAAAGCCATTTCAGGCTTGCCAGCCAGCCGGCGCTGCTGGTTGTCGACCTCGAAACGCTGTCGCTGCTCCTCCGGGTCCGTCAGTTCCCAATACCCGTTGCAGAGCTCCAAGCCGTTGATGTAAAGCTCGAACCGATGCGCGACCGGGTGCCCCTGCTGTTGTGACACCCTTGCCAGGGCAGCCTGCGCCGCCGGATAGCCGGTAATAAACACCGGCCGCTCGAAGCCCAAACCTGGCTCCACCGCAAAACTCATGACCAAATCCAGGCAATCGTTGCGACTCAGCTCCGCAAGTTGTTCCGGCCCCAGCCATTGGGCGCAATAACGTTTCAGGTCGTCATCGGAGATTTCCATGGGGTCGAAGCCGGCGCTTTCGAACACTGCCTGCCGATAGTTCAGTTGAGCCGGCCGCTCACACCCGAGCCAACCGCACACCAGATCGGCCACTTCCGTCATGAGCGCCTGATCATCCATTCCGACCCGATACCATTCCAGCATCGAAAATTCCGGGTTGTGACGTCGCCCTCGCTCGCCATTCCGAAACACACGGGCGATCTGGTAGATACAACCAGAACCTGCAGCCAAAAGCCGTTTCATGGGGTATTCAGGCGAGGTTTGAAGCCACCCCCCCTGGACTCCCCCGGCCCTTATATCTGCCGGGATACCGTCGAGATTCAAATCGGTAACGCCGTGGCGGCCAAGTACTGGCGTTTCCACTTCCAGCACATTCCGCTCACAAAAAAAGCCGCGCACGTAAGCAAGCTGCTGTGCACGGCTTTTTAGAGCGTCCCGCGAGGCAGTCGGCTGCCAGACAGGAGATTCAATCATCGGTCATTAACTGCTTTTGACGCGGTTTACGTATTCGCCAGTGCGAGTATCCACTTTCAGCACTTCACCGATGACGATGAACAACGGCACGTTGACAACCGCCCCCGTGGACAAGGTCGCAGGCTTGGAGCCGCCTTGTGCGGTATCGCCCTTCATGCCCGGGTCCGTGTCTACAACCTCGAGTTCAACAAAGTTCGGCGGCGTAACCGACAAAGGCGCACCGTTGTACAGCGTTACGGTGTAAACGTCTTGCTCTTTCAGCCACTTAACAGTGTCGCCGACTGCTTTAGCGTCTGCGGCATACTGCTCGAAAGAACCGTCCGTCAGCATGAAATGCCAGAACTCCCCATCGGAGTACAGGTATTCCATGTCTTGTTCCATTACGTCCGCCGCCTCGAGACTCTCGCCCGATTTGAAAGTACGCTCCCAAACCCGGTTGGTCATCAGGTTGCGAAGCTTTACACGGTTAAAAGCCTGCCCTTTACCGGGCTTGACGAATTCGTTTTCCAGCATGATACAAGGGTCGCCATCCAGCAAAACCTTGAGCCCGCCACGAAATTCGTTGGTAGAATATGAAGCCATGAAATGTCCACCTGACATACTGTCGTTAAAAATTCAAAGGCCGCTATGATACAGCGAACTCCGGTCCGTATAGAAGCCCGTAACACCAGTCATCTTCCAGAGCACGGAACCTGCTCTGCCGAAAACCAAAGCTGGCAAACGATTCTGAGCCAATCACTGAGCAACCCTGAGCAGTTACTGGAACGCCTCAACCTGCCTGCAGAACGATGGCTGGAGGGCGCAAAGAGCGGCCACAAACTGTTTCAGATCCGCGTGCCCGAACCGTTCATCAGGCGCATGGAGCCCGGCAACCCGAACGATCCGCTGCTGCGCCAGGTACTGCCAATAGCCGACGAAACCGTGGAGCAGCCCGGTTTTGTCCGGGATCCCCTGGAGGAAAATACCGCGATTCAGACCACCGGCCTGATCAGAAAATACCACAGCCGTGCTCTGTTAATGGTCACCGGCCAATGTGCAATCAACTGTCGCTACTGCTTCCGGCGGCACTTCCCTTATGGCGAGCATAAACTCAGCCGCGATGACCGCCACCAGATTGTTACGGCACTGAACGCCAGCCCCGAGATCAACGAAGTCATTCTCAGCGGTGGCGACCCATTGGCCGTCAATGACCGTCTGCTCACGCAGTGGGTGGATTTGCTCGATGCGGTACCCCACCTGAAGCGATTGCGCATTCATTCAAGACTGCCGGTCGTTATCCCTCAACGGGTGTGTGACGACATGTTATCGTGGCTGGACCGTACCCGCTTGCAGAAAGTGCTGGTGGTTCACGTAAACCACCCCGCTGAAATTGATCAGGCCACTCGTGAGGCATTCGCACGCTTAAAACAAGCCGGTGTTACGCTTCTAAATCAGAGTGTTATTCTCAAAGGAGTGAACGATAACGCCGACACGCTGTCAACGTTGAGCGAGGCACTGTTTGATGCGGGTGTAATGCCGTACTATCTACACGCCTTTGATCCGGTGGCCGGAGCGCATCATTTCGATGTCAGTGATGCCGCTGCAGCCTTGCTCGTTCGGCAAATGCTGGAAAAGCTCCCGGGATTTCTGGTTCCGAAACTCGTGCGTGAAGTTCCGGGCGAAACCAGCAAAACCCCAATACCGGTAAATTAGTGAGGCATGTCGCAAAATTAAGCGGTTTTTGACTTGTCAAAGATTGTTAACTAATGACTTTCTCGCTTTTTGTCATCGCTTTGCTACTTTAAAGTCTAGTACTGGGAAACAATAAAGAGCTGTATTTTCGGTAATTTCACTTAAACACTCACCGTAATTTAGCCACTGGCGCGAGATCATAGTAGGCATGACTCTGAAACCCGAACTTAAGGTCCCTGAGCAAAAAACAGCGAGCTTGTCGTTTTGCGACACTTCGCCCAAAGCGTTCCGTGCCTGGACCCGCCAGCTGCCTATGGCGAATATCGGTGAAACCTCGCGCCAGCTCTATCACGCGATCATAGAAGTGAATCAGTTGTTCCTTCCGCCCCAACAACGCATGCAGTTTCTAGAGTTAGCCAGGGACAAAATTCACTTTGTCTGCAACGAACTGTCCCGGCACTTCCTCGGTCTGGCCATCGCCCTGCCGGAGAAGCAGCGAAAAATCGCCAACCTCACACAAGCACTCCAGCTTCATTTAGCCAGCGGCTACAAGCTGTGTGTACTTGAATTTATTGACAACGGCGGCCTGGACAAAAACAAGCGTCAGATCAGCATAGCCATGCATCGCGCTATCTCCGAACTGGGCGCCACCATTCTCCGCGCTCACCAGTTGTATTGCCCCAGCCCGGCCAACAGCTGGCTGGAGTGCCACCGCTTGTTCCGGTTCGCCAAGCGCCATAAGCTGGATGCGCACGATGTTGACGACCAACTGCTCAAACATCGCCGTTCCAGCACCGTGGCGGACAGCTACAAGCGTGTCTTGCTGTTAGGTTGTGCTCGGCCGAATCAACTGCGCCAAACCGAGCTGACACTGATCTACGATCTGTTCGAAACCTGGACCGTGTATTGCGAATGCGGCCCAGAGCTTGGCGACGACAGCCTGTTCGTGGTTAATCTGGAAAAAGACTCGTCACCCATATACCGCAGCTTGCTTGAGCAGGTTGCAGGCGAAAACAATGTCGGTTTCGATACCCGCGAACTGTCAACCCATCTGGCTGAAGCGGTTCAGGCGCGCCACGAAAAATCCGCGAGCGCGACGAAACTGGATATCCCGGCAACCATCAGCGATACCTTGCTGACACACCTCAGCCAGGCATTGGGCATTTTAGCCAAGCGCAATTTCAACCGGATTGCCAGCCAGGGAACGCTGGAGATCTGTGTCGGGCTAACGGCCGCTCATTATTTTATTGCCGGAGAAAAAACCTTTCCGGAGTTCATTGACGGCAACGATGAGCAGCATGAAGAAGAAAATTTCTTTATTCGCAACTCCACACCAAAACCTGATGCCTGGTCTGGAGCGCACGATGCGGCTGCTCAGGAACGCAGTTTGCCACCATCAGACGCTCCCATTAATTTCCGGAACAGTTCGGGCACCAAACCAAGCAAAACCAGGCCGGTTGCCCACAAAGCCTCGCTGATCAACACCAGTCCGGGCGGTTATTGCGTGGGCTGGGAAACCAACATCCCGGCATCTTTGCAGGCCGGAGAAGTGCTCGGTGTCAGGGAACAAAGCTCGCACCCCTGGAGTCTGGCGGTGGTCCGTTGGCTTCGACAGGTTCGCAACCAAGGCACTCAAGTGGGCATCGAACTGCTCGCCCCCAGTGCCGCACCCTGCGCAGTACGCCTCATTCAGAAAGTGGGCAACAGCAGCGAATACCTTCGCGGGCTCATGCTGCCGGAGATAAGCGTGGTTAACCAGCCTGCAACCCTGATTACTCCTCGCTTGCCGTTCCAGAGTGGCAGCCGTATCTCTCTGCTGCACGATGGCTGCGAAGACCAGGGCCAATTGCTGAAAAAAGTTTCCGCAACAGGCAGTGTCAGTCAGTTCGAGCTTAAATTGCATACAGCCGCAACCTCCTCGCACACCAAGGGGCCCCGGGGTTCTGGCTCAGGCACAACAGAAGACGAATTCGACTCCTTGTGGCCATCGCTTTAAACGACCTGTTAACAGTCCATTGACGTCAGGGTTGTTATTAATCAACAACCCCTTCATCATTCTATTCCAATGATACGCCGGTTATTTGCCGAAAGTCCGGAAGAATTTTACCTTCCGCTTTACTGACGGCAAATCGCTTCGGCACCATCAAACGGCATGATGAGACATCGTACGAATGCAGAAAAAAAACTCCACGGTTCAGCTGCTGATCCTAGACCCATCCCAAAATGATGCCGAGTCATTGGTCAGTTTGCTCCGCAACGCCGGCAAAGCAACCCGAGCCCATCGCATCACCTCGGAAGAAGATCTCGAAGAGGCATTGAAAGCTTCACACTGGGATTTTCTGCTGGCCAGGGATCTGGAGGAACTGGAATTCGGGCCAGAGGCGGCGCTCGCTATGGTTAAACGGATGGACAAAGATATCCCGTTCATCCTGTTAACCAATGAGCCAAACCGGGAACGGGACCTCGCGATCATGCGCCTTGGTGCTCAAGACGCGGTGCCCTTTGAGCATACCGAAATGCTGGTACTGGCGATCAAGCGCGAACTCGCGGCTCTGAACGAACGCCGCAAACGCCGGGTTCTGGAATCTCACCTGCGCGAGGCCGAACAACGCTGCCAGCTTCTGCTCGAGAGCTCCAAAGATGCCATTGCCTATATCAACGATGGCATGCACATCTACGCCAACCAATCGTACATGGAGTTCCTCGGCTACGACGACATTGACGATCTGATCTGCGTCCCGGTTCTGGACACGCTAACACCAGAATGCCAGGAGCAGTACAAAGAATTCATGAAAGCGTTTGAGGAAGCCGGTACCAACGGCATGACCTTCAACTGCACCGCACGTCGCAGCGACGACAACGAACTCAACGTCACCATGTCTGTCTCCGCCGCGACATATGACGGCGAAGCCTGTACTCAGGTGGTGCTGCAACCGGAGCACAGTGATGCGGAACTCGAAGAAAAACTCCGGAAAATAAGCAGCCAGGATTTGTTGACTGGCCTGTATAACCGTCAATATCTGATGGAGCGGCTGGCCGAGACTCTGGCCACTTCTGCCAAGACCAATGAAACCGGTGCCCTGGCCTACATTGGGATCGACAACTTTTTGAGCATGAAGAGCGACGTGGGCATTGCCGGTGCCGATTTATTGCTGGGTGATCTGGCGTCACTCCTGAAAGAACAAACGCCTGACGACATGACGCTCGCGCGTCTCAGCGACGATGCGTTCTGCATAATGTGCCTTCCGTGCAACGACAAAGGTCTGGCTGAGCTGGGCGAAACCATTCGGAAAGCTGTGGATGACCACTTGTTCGAAATCAACGGTCGCACGGTCTCCCTGACCGTTTCCATTGGCGTTTCAGCCATTACCGAGAACTCTCCCAAGGCGGAGGAGCTCCTCAGCCGGGTTCATTTGGCCTCAGCCGAAGTCAAAAAACAGCCGGGGCATGAAAACGGCAATGGCGTTGTTATATACAACCCGGTTGATTTTGAGGTGCCCGATGAGTCAAACGCCCTCGAAATGGTCACCAAAGCCATGGATGAAGACCGGCTTTACCTGCTGTTCCAGCCCATCATCAACTTGCGCGGTGAGGGCGAAGAGCACTATGAAACGCTGGCCCGAATGACCAACAGCGACAACGAAGAGGTTACCCCCTACGACCTGTTGCCGGCCATTTGCCCTCCGGAAACCACCATAAAGATCGACCGCTGGGTGATTCTGCAAGCGATCAAACAGCTCTCCAGCCACCGCTCCCGCGGTCATGACACCAAGCTGTTTGTGAACCTTAGCGCTGAAACCCTTCAGGATGTCACCTTTACCCCTTGGCTGAGTGTAGCGCTCAAAGCGGCGCGACTGCCTGGCGATGCATTGATTTTCCAAATCAGCGAAAACAACGCCAACAACTTCACCAAACAAGCAAAAGAATTCACGAAGGCAGTACACGAGCTCAACTGCAAAGTGTCGATCAAGCATTTTGGCGGTGCCATTAATCCTTTCAATGTACTGAAACACGTTGATACGGATTACGTGAAATTTGACGGCTCGTTCACTGAGAGCATCCAGAAAGACGACAAAATCAAAGATCAGGTGAAAGAAATGGCCAGTTCGCTGCAAAAATCCGGCAAGCTGACTATCGTGCCGCAAGTGGAAAGCGCCAGCGTTCTGGCGACCCTCTGGCAAGCAGGCGTTAACTACATTCAGGGTTATTACCTGCAAGCTCCGGGACCGGAAATGAACTACGATTTTGGCGATCACTGATTGTCGCGGATTACGGCATAAAAAAAAGAGGTGAAGACCGTGTCTTCACCTCTTTTTTGCAACTGCTGCCGTTGTTTTACAGCGTCTGATTGGTTTCACTCTCACGAAACCCGATCAGATACAGAATGGCGTCCAAGCCCAGCGTGGAGATGGAGTGCTTAGCCGACTCCTTAACCAAAGGCTTGGCCCGGAACGCTACCCCCAGCCCCGCCTGGCTCAGCATAGGCAGGTCGTTCGCGCCGTCGCCCACCGCGATTACTTGCTCTCTGGCGATATGCTCTTTCTCGGCGATCTCCAGCAACAATTCCGCTTTGCGCTGACCATCGACAATCTGCCCCTTCACTTCGCCGGTCACTTTCCCATTTACGATTTCCAGTTCATTGGCATAAACGTAGTCAATGCCCAACTTACTCTGCAAATGACGTGCGAAGTACGTAAATCCGCCCGATAGAATGGCTGTACGATAGCCCAGCGCCTTTAAACTTCGAATCAGGTGTTCAGCCCCTTCCGTCATGCGAAGGCGGTTAGCGATACCCTCAAGCACCGATTCGTCCAACCCTTTCAGCAGCGACAGGCGCTCCGCAAAACTCTGACTGAAATCCAGCTCGCCCTGCATGGCGCGCTCGGTAATCTCTGCAACCCGATCACCCACACCGGCTTCCAGCGCCAATTCATCAATCACTTCCGCTTCAATCAGTGTCGAGTCCATATCGAACACCACCAAGCGGCGGTTACGACGGAAAATCGAATCGGCCTGGAAAGCGATGTCTACGTTCATCTCGCCCGCAATGTGCAGGAAGTCCGAGCGCAGCTGTTCCAGATCCAGCGGTGTTCCGCGAACCGAAAATTCGACACAGGCAATCCGGTTCTCGGAGGCATTCAGGGATGGCCGGGCAGACAAGCGGGTGATGTTGTCGATGTTCAGGCCGTGACGTGCGGTTATTTCAGACACACGGGCAATCTGTTCCGCTTTAATATCCCGAGACAATAAGGTCACAATGTAACAGGCCCGGTTACGCCCCTCGGCCCAGGACTGGTATTCCTCAACCGTGATCGGTGCAAACCGAACCTGCAGATCCAGCGCGTGCAGACGAAACAGAATATCGCGGATGACCGGCGAAGACTGGGACTCGTCCGGAATCTCAATCAAAATACCCCAGGTCAAGTAATCGTGAATCACCGCCTGACCGATATCGAGAATGCGCACATCGTATCGACCCATAATCCCCGTTATTTCCGAGGTCAGCCCAGGCTTATCGCGCCCGGATACGTTTACCAGCACCAGCTCACTCACTGTCTACACTCTCCTCTTCCTCTGCTCTGGCGGCAGAGGGAATGACATCGATACCGTCCACGCGCTGCAGCCCGCGGGGCAATTTGTGGCCACGGCGGCCACGCTCTCCGAGATAGTGTTCAAGATCACTGAACCTCAACCCAAGCTTGCGCTTTCCGGCTCGCACTTCCAGCTGATCTTCTTCGCCAAACACGGCGACAGCTACCACAAACTCCTCGCGGTTCTGCACTCGCGCAGAGGGAATGCTGATGATCTTATTGCCCTTGCCTTTCGCCAGTTCCGGCAATTCGTTAAGCGGGAAAACCAGCATTCGTCCTTCATTGGAAATCGCCGCAAGATACAGGGTTGACGCGGTTTCCGGCACCGTCACCGGCGGCATGATTTTGGCCCCTTTCGGAACGGTCACGACGGCCTTCCCAGCCCGGTTTTTACTGATCATGTCACCCAGCGACGTGACAAAGCCATAGCCGGCATCCGTCACTAACAACGCCTTACGCTCTGGTTTACCCATGAGCAAGCCCGAGAAGGTGGCACCAGACGGCGGGTTTATCCGGCCAGTCAGCGGGTCGCCCTGGCCTCGTGCAGACGGCAGCGAATGGGCCATCAACGCGTATGCCCGACCGGTAGAATCGAGGAAGATCGCTTGCTGATTGTTGCGGCCTTTGGCGGCCAGAGAAAACCGGTCGCCGGATTTATAACTCAGGCCAGACGGATCAATATCATGCCCTTTCGCGGCCCGCACCCAGCCTTTTTCCGACAACACCACCGTCACCGGGTCGTTGGACACCAAATCAGTTTCACTGAAGGCCTTGGCTTCTTCACGCTCGACAATAGGTGAGCGACGGTCGTCACCGTAGGTTTCCGCATCCTGTTGAAGCTCGGTTTTTATCAACTCCCGCATACGTTCTTCAGAGCCCAGAATGGCCTGAAGCTCATCACGTTCCAGGGCAAGTTCATCCTGCTCGCCACGGATTTTCATCTCTTCCAGTTTGGCCAAATGACGCAATTTCAGCTCAAGAATTGCCTCCGCCTGTTCCGGCGACAAGCCAAAACGGGCCATCAGCTCCACCTTCGGCTTATCCTCTGTGCGGATAATTTCGATTACCTCATCAATATTGAGGTAGGCAATCAACAAACCTTCCAGCAAATGCAGGCGGGCCAGCACTTTGTCCAAACGGTGCTGCAATCGGCGCGTTACCGTGGTTTTCCGGAAGGCGAGCCATTCCGTCAACATCTGATGCAGACCTTTAACTCCGGGACGACCGTCGTTGCCGATCACGTTAATGTTCACCCGGTAGGTTTTCTCAAGGTCGGTACTGGCAAACAAATGCGCCATTAAACCTTCCAGATCCACGCGATTCGAGCGCGGCACAATCACCAGCCGAGTCGGGTTTTCGTGGTCTGACTCATCCCGCAAATCCGCCACCATCGGCAGCTTCTTGGTTTGCATCTGCTGGGCTATTTGCTCAAGAACTCGATTACCTGATACCTGGTGCGGCAAATCAGTAACCACGATCTCGCCACTTTCTTTGACCCAACGCGCCCTCATTCTCAACGAGCCGCGGCCCGTTTCGTACATCTTGCGAAGATCGTTGCGCGGGGTAATGACCTCGGCACGGGTTGGGAAATCCGGGCCTTTGACATGTTCGCAGAGCTGGTCAACGGTGGCTTCTGGCTCATCCAGCAGACGGATACAGGCTGCAGTGACCTCCCGTACGTTGTGGGGCGGGATGTCTGTGGCCATGCCCACCGCGATGCCGGTTGTGCCGTTCAGCAACACATGCGGCAAACGTGCCGGAAGAACCGAGGGTTCCTCCATGGTGCCATCAAAGTTGGGCACCCAATCTACCGTGCCTTGGCCCAGTTCACTCAACAACACATCGGAAAATCGCGCCAGCCGGGATTCGGTATAACGCATGGCGGCGAAGGATTTGGGATCGTCCGGTGACCCCCAGTTGCCCTGCCCGTCGACCAGAGGGTAACGGTATGAGAAGGGTTGGGCCATCAGCACCATGGCTTCGTAGCAGGCACTGTCGCCATGAGGGTGGAACTTACCCAGAACGTCACCCACGGTTCGAGCCGACTTCTTGTACTTGGAGGTGGACTTCAGGCCCAACTCGGACATCGCGTACACAATCCGCCGCTGCACCGGCTTAAGCCCGTCGCCCACATTGGGCAAGGCCCTATCCAGGATCACGTACATGGAATAGTCGAGGTAGGCCTTCTCGGTATAATCGCGTAGCGCTACCCGCTCGAACCCTTCATCGGTCGTCTGAAACTCTGGCATGAACGCCCCTTTGCCTTAACTGCCTGATTTGGAATGTCGATTCGTTACCCGAAAGAGACACCGGGAAATGTGGCCCACATTATATGGACGCCAGCCACGATACACCAATTTCCAATAGCGGAATTCCCGCATGGAGAGTCTGTAAGGTGCGCCGTATTCTCGCTGATCTAGTTAGATTGCCGTCTTATCTCTGAGCAAGCGGAAACCTATGATTCCCAATCTGAAAGCCTGCGGGCACGCTATGATAACGGCTCTGGTAAATGCCACTCTTGCAGTTGTTCTGATGCTGTTGGTGGAGTTTGCCATCAGTGGCACGTTTCAACTACCAGCCCCGTATCTCTGGGCTGGACTGGTGATTTGGGTTGTTATTTTTGTGGCCCAGTTTCTACGTCAACGCCATCTTTGCAGAGCAAACGAGCAACCAGAGAATCACTAACACCCTGTCTTCATGGAGTATTGGCGATGCAATCGCCGGAGGGAACTTAGCCTGGGGGCCCAGCATTCCGGCCCCAGGCTACGTATTGCAGACTTTACTGACGAATACCTTCTACAGAAATTTCGATCTCAACGGTTTCAGAGGCCTTGCCCAGATCCATCGGGATACCGAAATCCTTCAGTTTGATTTCCGTTTCAGCTTCAAAGCCCATCCGGTAACCACCCCAAGGGTCCGCGCCGTGCCCCAGCATTTCAGCCTCTAGCGTCACTTCACGAGTGACGCCCCGTAGCGTCAGATCACCGATGATATCGGCTTCGCCTTCGCCGTCCATAACAACTCGCTTGCTCTGGAAGGTGGCTTCACCAAACTCGCTCACGGCCAGGAAATCATCACTGCGCAAGTGCTTGTCGCGCTCGGCATGGTTGCTGTCGATACTTGCGGTATCGATGGTCACAGACACGGAGCTGTTTTCCGGATTTTCAGCGTCATAAACAAATTGGCCATCAAAATCGTTAAAGCGGCCGTACAACCAGCTGTAACCGAGATGGGAGATCTTGAAGGTAATAAACTGATGCGCCCCTTGTGTGTCAAAAGCGTAGGTTCCGCTGTGCTCATCGGCATAGGCCGAGGTCATTACCACCATGGAAACGGCTGAAGCCAGTATCAGTTTTTTCATAAAGTTCTCCTTAATTTACTTTGGTATTACTCAGTTCCTGAATTGAACCACTTACGATTTCCCGACCATTCGGCGCAAGGTCGCGTCTTTGTCGATAAAGTGGTGTTTTAGTGCTCCGAGAGCATGAACGCCTGCCAACGCAATCAGCGCCCAGGTGCTCCAGTAATGCACAAGGCCGGCGGTGTCTTCCATGCCTTTGATGCGACCAGTCACAGAAGGAACCTGGAACCACCCAAACACATCAATAGCGGAGCCATCGGCCGTCGAGATCAGATATCCGCTGATCATGGCCACAAAAATTAGTATATAAAGCAAGGCGTGTGCGATGTGAGCCGATGCCACCTCCCAACGCTTATGCTCAGGCAACGGTTTGGGGGTCGGTGTCGCAAGTCGCCACAACACGCGGAACAACATGGCACCAAACAGCAGTATGCCCACTGAACGGTGAATATCAGGTCCCCGACGATACCACTCGTCGTAATACGACAAATCAACCATCCAAAATCCCAGCCCAAACAGCCCGATCACAGCGGCCGCAACCAACCAGTGCAATAAAATGGAAAGCCAACCGTATCGGTCATCAGAATTTCGAACTGTCATGTTTACTCCAGCTTAATCATCTATCGTGCAGGGCCAACAGAATTCACCTTATATATGAGGACCTAGTCTAAAGCCCTTAGATAACCAATCAAATCGAAATATTCTGTCTTCATTGATCAGTTTCTTTGAATAATCTATACCACTAGGAGGGTAACGCCTCGGCCACTTTGGTCGTATAGGGATTTTACGGATTGTCGGAATTTATCGGTGCGATAGACTTTAACCAAACTTATGAACTGCCCCGTCCAGGGGTGTTAATGAAAGAGGAAAGCGATATGGAACTCGATTTCGACGAAACCGTAGTCATCCCCAGCAATAACTAATGACGCTTGAATCCCGGCTCCACGCCGGGATTCTTCATTCTGCTCCCGCCTTTTATTACTCCAATACAAACTGTTTCCCGCGATACTCATTAACCAGTGGTAATCAGCCTCATTTTTTGGCACTCTTCAGCCTGTAAGATATTGAAATAAAATGAACCGTGCCAAGGATATAGGCACTCTGGCGATTAGTTCAGCTGTAGCTCGTTATATGCTTAACAGCTGTTTAGATCTATTACACGGCCCAGACGCACCTATGTCCTACAGCCTTAACGAAATGCTAGCGGCTCCTGAAGCCGATCTACTGTCGCCTATGCTTAGCCAGCAGGACGATCTGTGGACCGCTACATTCCGAGGGCTAACGCTGCACACTGCCCTTCAGCCTATCTACAGCATCGCTCATAAACGCACAGTAGGCTATGAAGCTCTGATTCGCGCCTTCGATAACGACAATGCCGCGGTTCTGCCGCCGCACCTGTTTGATCTACCTTCTACCGATGCGGAAAACCTGCTTCTCGATCGGCTCTGCCGCTACCTGCATGTCCGCAACTACAGCAGCATCAAAGACCAGCTGAACTGGCTGTTTCTGAACGTGTCGCCGCGGGTCGTTACTCATGGCAACCAATCGGATTCGTTTTTCGGGCAAATTCTTGAGAAGACAGGGCTACCCGCCCATCGAATCGTTATGGAGATCGTCGAACAGCCTACCGACGATGCCGATAAGCTTAGAGAAACCGTCGCCTATTACCGGAAACTCGGTTGCCTCACAGCAATAGACGATTTTGGTGCGGGCCATTCTAACTTTGAACGTATCTGGAATCTGTCACCGGATATCGTGAAGCTCGACCG
>Ga0098062_1000101_pt1 | contig 55881 bp, 73 predicted proteins | sample 23_taG_FD_81592 | JGI IMG/M metagenome (GOLD analysis project Ga0098062, IMG submission 81592) | Marine viral communities from Cariaco Basin, Caribbean Sea - 23_WHOI_OMZ | ecosystem: Environmental > Aquatic > Marine > Oceanic | place: Caribbean Sea: Cariaco Basin | collected 2014-11-11 | reverse complement strand
GTTCAGCTAACGGTTCCCGCTATCAGGGTCCGTAGGGGACTTTCACCCCCAAGTCATCCTGTGAGGCACCACCCTCAGGAATAGCGCCAGTCAAGGCGCTGCGCGCCATGCCTGGCGCACAACGAAAAAAGCCCCTGACGAATCAGGGGCTTTTCGGAATAAGTGGCGGAGGGACAGGGATTCGAACCCTGGATAGGCTATTAACCTATGCCGGTTTTCAAGACCAGAGAGCTAGCCTATATTTTCCCCTATATAACAGCAGCTTAGAATACAGCAGTATAACGATACTCGGTTATACTCGTGTGTTTTAGCTCTGTTCCCGCCTCAATACCCTGCCTTCCCGTTCCCCTATATTAACGGCTATAACCTCCCTACTGCTATCCTGAAAAAAATATCAGGAGCTGCCCATGGAAACCCCCGCCGAATACTTTGATCGAAAGCTCACCGATGAAGAACTGGTCACCAAACTGCGCAAGCTGCCCGCTAAACGCGCATGCCGTGAGGCGGCTGATAGGATCGAGGAGCTAACGGGGCATCGCTACCCGAAGCCATCCAGTGACCAAGCACCAAAAAGCCGCCCGTAGGCGGCTTGAGTGATCTTCTTAATATAGCTGGCGTTCAGCGTGCAAAGCTAACCGCCTGAATGTTGACGCCTTGCGCCATTGATATGACATGCTCAAGTTTTGCCACTGCGCTTTCTAAGTGGTGTCGCAAACTGGCGATCTCTAGGCGGCAAGCGTCCAAGTTATGCCCTTCTGCTTCTAGCTCTTTCACCAAACGCATACAGGGTGAGCGGTATTCCGAATCCAGCAAGAATTTAGCGGTCACCAAGAGTCGCCCTGAATTTTGCTGGCGAGACTTCATGTAGTAATTCATGTTCAGCCATTCGTCGATATCCAGCACCTTAACCGGCTTGGCTTGCGGCAGCGTTTCAGCTTCCAGAAAATCGCCATTGAACGTGTAAGATTCCACCGCACCAAGCGCCTCGGTGTAGAGTTCGTCCGGTATCTGATCGTACTTGGCCACGCCGAAGCGGTCTTTCAGGTAGGAATAGATGCGCTTGTAGGCTTTAGGGCGTGCCGCTTCTGGCATATTGAAGCAGCGGCGACCAACGGCTTTTTGGATGCCGCGCTGATGTGCTGGGGTAAGAGGGTTTGGCAGGGCCTCATAAGCGGGCTTTGTTTCGACTTGCTGCAGCTTACCCATGCGGTAGTCGAGGAACACCTGATTCACTTGAAGCTGAAACTTGGGGCTGATCCATCCGGCGTAGCTAATGGCTAGTAGTTCGTGGGCGAAGGTGCCAGGCGTGGCCCCGCCATGGTATGCATGAATTGGGGCAAGACAAGAATTCTTGTCTTGGTCTACACCCTCAAAGTGTAAATCGGCACTTTGGGATTTTACCTCGCTGATTAGCTCTTGCGCTTGCTTGGTAGCTATCCAGTAAGAAGGCCGCTTCTGCCTTCCTGTCTTGCTTGCACGGTGGATAGCGTTTAGGTTGAAGCGCCCATGCTCGTCGGTTGTGATCTCATGGCCTGCGATGACGGGTAGATGCGAGCTTTGGTCGGTGATGCTATCATTCATTTGAGCGTTACCTTTTCTGGTTGCGTTCATGTTGTCACCTTTCGTAGATGGCTGGTGGTAATCCGAAGCCCTGGCGTCCCTCAACGCTGGGGCTTCTTCGTTTTTAGGCTGCTGAGTGTTTGGATTCATGGCGCATTGCCTTCTCTAAGTAATGATTGATAATCCAGGTCTGACTTCTATCCTCCTTTCTCGCCTTCTCTTCAATCCAAGCTTTTACGTCCGCGTTGAATCGTGCTTTGAACTGCTGCCCGTTTCGTTTCATTAGTGATTCTCCTTTTTGCTAAGGTACCTTGTAGGTACCGTTAAAAGGTACCTGTTAGGTTTATTGCCGTCAACACCTATCTGGTTCATTATTTACACTATGCAAACAGACCCTCAGTACAAATTGCGCTTGCCCGCTGATTTGAAAGAAAAAATCAAGCAAGCCTCAGAAGAAAATCACCGCTCCATGAATGCGGAGATAGTGGCTCGCTTGCAAGAAAGCTTCGACGAAGAAAACACCTACACATCTTCTGTTGAAAGTCCTGATCTGACCGAAGAAGTACGCCGGGAGCTGCTGGCCTCGATGATCGCCGAGATGGTTGAGGAGAGGCTTTTGAAGCAGATGGAGGAAAGGGAAAAGAGGAAGGCGCAATAGCAGGCCCTCGCTGCCAATCACGAAGCCACCTACGGGTGGTTTTTATTGGGCGTCCGTCTGGGTGGCGCTCGCTACGCTAGAGCGGTAGTATTTCTACATAAAATTAACATTAAGGGGCCATTGTGCTTAGAGTCCAGCGCTTTTTACGCGCCATAGTCGGCGTGCTTTCAGGTATCGCTATCTATTCAGCTTGCCCGCCTGACTGGCACCCGGCTTTAGTAGCATTAGCAACTGGGTTAGGAGCCGCTTTTTGCATGCAATCATTGCTCGGCCTACCACTTGCAGCTTGGGCGGCTCATGTTGGACTAGGTATTCCATGGTACTTGGCATCCTTGATTTATATATCCCCAGCTATCCTTTTTTGGATTGCTGCATGGCTGCCTGAAAAGAAAGAAGGACAATACAAATGAAGTGGCTGATTGGATTCGGGGGTTTAGTGGTTGGCGTTTTTCTGGGAATCTATATCGCAGCATGGCATAGCCCATCGAGCAGCAACGAGTGTGTAATGGAAAAGCTCGATGATATGCAAAACTCAGAGGCTGTAACGGCTCTATTCCAGCTATGCCGCTGGAGGCATGGCGACTTTGACCGGGGTGAAGATGCAAGGTACTAAACAATTCTCGCAATTGCCTACCATAATATTTAATTATCCGACGCAATAGGAAAGCTTGCACACAGGCTCTAATCAGAGAAAAGTCATGCTTAATACAGTGAAATTTATCTTATTAGCCCAATCCTATATTGGCGCTTTTTTCGCAATGTCATGGTGGCATGATGATTTACAGTTCGCGCCTTGGTGGCTTAAAACGCCCGTGTTTATTGTGGTATGCGTCTTCCTGGTAGCGCCGGTGGTTTGGATGATATTAGAAAATGAAGAATATAAGGCAAACAGCCGCCGGTTAGAGCGGCTGCAATACCTCGAAAAGAAGCACTACTTCTCAGACTGAACCGTTCCCTCTGCCTGGTTATAAAGCAGGTTAAAAAAGTCCACCTCGCTATCCATCGCGTCTTCAATCTCGTCGAGCTGTTCGTCGCGCTCGGCGGAAGTTAAGCGCTCATCGGCTTCGATGGCATCGCGCACTTTGCGTAGTTCTCTCAGCGTTTTTTCAAGATCTTTCGCCATATCAAACAGCGCTATCTTGCCGCCATGTTCGTCATAGAAACTGCGCGCTTCCTCTCTGGGTAGATTGATAAACTCCTCATGCAGTTGCCCAACTTCCGTGCGGCGCTCGTAGAACGTTTGAATATCGCCGTACTCATTGACCTCAGACTTGAAGCGGCCCACAAACGGAATGCGGTGGGCATCGATGGTCTCGCCAGTCGCTGTGCGCTTAATGCTGTCCGCCACCTTTTCAGTAAATGACCAAGCACCACCGCCGTAATAGTTGACCACATGCTGCAGTACGTCAGGGCTAACATCGATACCGCCTGACCGGTATTCGCTGCCGCCTGTCAGCTCATTAATAAACTGGGCAAAGCTTTGGTAAGCCGATGGCGTAGAGCGGAAGGCAAGTGAGCTATCTGGCTTGGGCGTGCCGGAGGGGAAATTGTCTTTAAAGATCACGCGGCCTGCAAAGTCTTCGTTAACGGCTACCTGGGTCACCGAGCCTAACAGTGTAGGCGTGAGGTTTTTCATCACCAAGTTGGATGTATCCTCTGAATCTTGGAAGCCGATGGGTGAGAAGCTACCAAGAATAGCCAGCGTCATATCTTTACCCGCCTCTGTCAGCGATGATTTGCCCGACATAACGGATTCAGCGTGCGTGCCGATGTTTGAGAATACGTTGTATCCATAAGGCAAAGGAATGCGCACATAGTCCTTGCCGCCTGTCATGATGATCAGATTGCGCTCTTTAACGTGGCCGGGAATCTTGTCATAAAACAGCTCACCATCATCATCCTCATCTGACATCATGCGGTTGAACATGGCCATAGCGTAACTGCCTACAGCCATGCCTACCGCTAACTTTTGCGCGGCGTTCATGCGGCCCCAGATGTTCATGCGGTTGCCACCGACTGGCGTGTCTTTCACTGTAGCCATGGTGCGAGCAACGTTCATGGTGCCCTGGATAGATGCGTTGGCAAACATGTAAGCTGCATTAAGTGCAGTTCCCGCTTCCCCTCTGCGGTTAAAGTTGACCGTCAGGTTTTTAGCCAAGCTTGCGGCCTTCTTGCGGCTAATGCCTGCCCTGCGCGCATTCACATAAGCTGATAGGCGCACCGCGTTTTCAACGGAGCCGTTCATGTTCTCAACGAAGTCGGCTACGGTCTTCTTCGCCTTCAGCATATTGCCCATAGTGCCGCCGTTCTCACGGCCAATAATGCTTTTGATCTCTTTGGCTTGACCAGCCAAATCCTTCATATCGAAGTAGCCTGTCTTGGCCCCATCCTCGATAAACTCATCGAACCAACGATCCCACTCAGTGTTTCGTGATGCGTCAGGGTCAGCAAGCCCTCGATAGGCTGCCTTCATGGCGCGGGGAATATCTCTCGCCGTCTGCCTGGCAATCTTCTGGCCTTTTATCTTGCCGTCATCCCTGGTCTGCTCTGCCGCCACGTTCAGAAGCGCCGTCTGCACGTCTCGGGTAAAGTTGGACAGCATGAACTCAGGGTTATAGCTGGTCATCATAGCGGATAGAGCGCGTGTGCCAGCTGCGGCAGTACGTACCAGCAGGTTGTTCTGCTCTGGCCCTACATTGCGCATTGCGTTCAGCAGGCGCTGGTCGTTGATCTTAATGTAGTATGTCCGGCCCGCCTTCTTGGTTTTGAAGTAACGCTCGTTCATTTCCATGGCTACCGAGCGCTCTTCTACTTCAATGCGTTTGGTGCCGTCTGGGTTAGTGCGCTCGACCTGAGTACGCTGAGTATCCGGGTCGTTGTTGGTGAACACCTGCCACAAATCGGGGTTGGGGTTATCCGTGATCAGTGATAGCAAGGCATTGCCAACTTCGTTTTTGCGCTTGCGAATAACAGACTCAGTGGTATCGACAATCGCTTGCGTAGAAGGTGAAGCCGCTTTTGATAGGCGACCAAGCGCCGTTTTAGTTTCTCGCCCACCGATCTCATAGCCGCGACCAGAACGCATCCGGCCACTGCCGTCCTGGCCCACAGGAACATCTTCATCATTTGCCCAACCTTTCAACGGTACGTAGTAGTCATAGCTGGCATCCCAAGCATCTAGCACCTCATCCGTCTCCAGTCCGCCTTCGCGGATGATCTCGCGGCGATGTGCCAGCATGTCATCCACGATAGCGGCCAAGCGCTCAAGCCGGAGCTTCTTGCCGCTGCTTTCGGCCTCTTGCATGATGGCGGCCGCTTCGGCATTCGTCATGCCTGAGCCGCCATCTGCGTACTTGGGATCATTAGGATTGCGTTCAGCTATTCGGGCATTTCGCTCTGGCGCATGACGAGCATAAAGGTAGGCGTCCAACTCTTCTTGCTGAATGCCGCGCGCAGCCATGCCTTTGGCTAGCTTCTCGACGTAGTTGCGGCTTAGCTCATTCAAGTCACGCTCTGTTTTACCGTGGAAAAGCTCCTCCGCTAGGTACACATCATTGTCTTCATTGATGTTGCCACCGGCTTTCTTGATGGCTTCTTGCGTGACCTTGAGTCGGTTCATTTTGTCTGCCATTTTGCGCAGTGCGGTTTGGCTTAGTGACTCATCAGGTAGCGCAAAGTTAGTGCTGTCGTTGGCGTAGTCGCCGCCAGGGGGGGATGAAAGGCTAAACAGCAGGTCATTACTATCAACGCCATCAGGATCGAAAGCCGCCTGAGCTGAGCGGATATCTTCCGTATTAAACAGCACAATCTCTTGCGAGCCATCCCTATCTTTTAGCTGAGTAACAACACCATCAAACCCCATGCTGCGCAACTTTTCCGTAAGCGCCCTTGAGTCTTCTGGCGTTGCGTTCATCATGGATTTCTTTTTATCAACTGGCACTCGCAGAAGGGATGACGGCTTAATGAATAGCGGCATGACATTTGGTTCAGCCATGCCTGACTTCATGTTGGAATAGCTGCTGGCGAAATCAGGATTATCAATAACGTAGACACCCTGTCCCAACCACCCTGCGTCCTTTTGGCTCCAGTGGCCAATCTCAAATGCGCTTATGTCTTCAGCTGTTCCGTGGTAGAAATTCTGCGGTACTCCTCTGGATAATCCCGCTTCATTGCTTCCTCGGTCATTCCGTAGATCGCCTCGAAATCCGTCACCTGGTCCGGTGGGTACTTCTGAGAGAGATCCCGAAACATCGCTTCCAGTTCTTTCCGCTCTTTCTCGGAAGGTAATTTGCCCGTCATCATTCATCTCCGCTGCGATTGCTTCATCGATAGAGGCAATGTAACCCATGTCTCGGGCGCGTTGCATCCGGCCTTCCTGGCTCATGTCCAAGCCTTTGGCTTCAGCCCGCTGCCAGGCTGTGCTTTCTGAGCTGCGATTATTCAAGCTGAATAGTGGCGCGTCTGAATCGCTGGCCTGCTGTTGGCGGCGCAGGTATTCCCGCGACCGCTCAGACAACTGCATAACGTCCGCATCCGTCCAGTTCATGCTGGGGAAGTAGCGACGCAGGAGTTCACGGATTTTGGCAACAGCGCGACGCAGCACATTGGGCTGCCAGCCTTTTTCTGTGAGGTGGGCAACCATTTCTTCAGCGATGGTTATTTGATGCTCGGGGTTAGATTGATCAAGGAACGGGTAGCTTTCTAGCACTTCGTTCAGCGCCTCACGTCCACGCGGGTCCAGCGGCAGCGAGTTATAGACTTGCCGCATCACTGGCTCTAGCTCAGCGCCTAGCACGCCGCGAATGCCCTTATGGCCTACCGCTTCGTGAACGGCAGTTTGTACACCTTCTTCAATGCTGGCGACATTATCAGCAACGACATACAGCTCTTCGCCAATAAACATGCCACGCACGTCGCGAGGGTTAACGCCGCGCAGCATCATACCCAGCAGCGCTTCAGGCGGTAGTTCTTTTGTTGATTGTATGATTCGAGTATTGGAAAGCTCTGGGGTTTCTGCTAAGGCAGCGGTAATGTCGGCAGCGCTAGGGACATCATTAGGCTGACGTGAAGCTGTCTCTGGCTGCGTACTAAATAGCGCATCTTGCTCTGTCGATGCTTCGGTTTGATCTGTGCCGCTTAGCACTTCTGCAACAGGGCCTTGCCCCCTTCTGCTGGCCTGCGTCCACTCTCCCTGGCTGATAAGCACAGAACTGCCACGCTCTTCGCTGGTCGCTTGAAGCGTACCGTCTTTATTGATTGAATCGACGGTATAGGAATCGCCTGCTTTGGCGTAGCCCACATCGGTTGCCAGCTTGATCGTGTCTCCTACCATTGCGCCGCCAAAGGCATCGCTAACCAACTGCTGACGCGGCGTTAACTTTTTAGGCTTGCGCTGCTTAGATACTGGCGATGTAGCCTGCGTGATAGGCTCAGAGGAAGACGGCGTGCTGAATATGTCGTTCTGCCCGCGTGATTCGGCAATATCGTTAGGCCGGTTACTGCCACTTAATACAAAGTCACCTGCCTCACGGTCTGCCTGGGCGCGCAGCGCTTCTTGGATACGCTGATCGGCTTCGGCTTGCTCAGCTTGTTGAACTTGCTGTTCGCGCTGAGCAAGACTTTCTTCTGTTTGGGTTTCGAGCAAGGGCTCTTGCTGCCGCGCTGCCTGACGCTGCGCTGTTCGCCTTTCAATGATGCGCTCTCGCGCTTGCGCTCTTTCTTGCGCCGCGCTAGGGAGTGACAGTATCAATTCATGACGGCGCGCCTGCTCTGCATCTGTCGCAAAATCTAGCACGCTCAATTGATCGTTGGGGTCTGCGTTTTTAAGCGCCTCGGCATAGCGCTGCTCTATCGGCTCCATAACGCGATTGAGCTCACTGCGTATTTCGTCAGGCGTCCTTTCTTGAGCGATATCAGACGCCTGCCGTTCACTGGCGGGCTGGCTATCACTAAGCGCATCCGGGCGCTCAGCGGATAATGCCAACTGCTTAGCCTCAGTCAGTGTTTTACCAGTCGTGAAATTATTGCCCTGGTCATAGGCTTTCTTATCAGCGAACACCATAAACATGGGAATACGGCTTCCACCGCTCCCCATAGAATGATCAGCGATAACAGTGCCGTCGCTGCCTTCCCATACACGACTGCCGTTGGAGCGTCGTCGCCAAGCAATAGATGAAGGCTGTGAAGTCTGTTGCTCAGTTATGGCGGCATCAGCGTCACCTTGAGCAGCATCCTGCACAGCAAAGCCCCATCCACCCTCTACCTCAACGGGCTGGGCGTTGGGCGTATCACGGAAGCGCTTGGATAGCTCGACGGCTTTGCGCGTCTGAAACGGCTTGCCGTCGGCCTTGAGGGTTACCGCTGGCTCTGCTTGCGCTCCTGCTCTAGTGCGTGGGCGTTGTTCTCCTGCACGCGCTGTTCGTGCGTCGTTGACTGCAGGTACTGGTTCACTTCTTCCAGCGTCTTGCCCTGCTTGATTAGCCTGTCCGCTGCTAGGTGCTGGTGTACGTCCTTCGCTCGCTGCTGTGCTGTTAGGGCCATTCAGTAATGCCTCTTTAAGTTCTCGCGTCACGCTGGCCAGTGTTTCGCCATCCTTCACACGGCGCGCGGCGTCGTTGATCTGCTGGTTAATTTCTGGCGTGGTTGTTGCTCGCTCAAGTAGCGCAATGGCGTCTGCCGAGGTTTCCTGTAGGGCGTTATTGCGATCCTTGGCGATGCGGTTGCCTGCCTGCTCAGCCGTTTGGGCGTTATCGTTCAGCGTAGCGAATAAGCGCTTGTCGCGCACCAGGGTTTGGCGAAGGTTATCCATGACCTTCACGCGCTCACCAATAAGCGACTCTGCCGGATCATCACCAAACAAACCGCCTTGCTCGCCTTGGCTTTCGGCAAAGCCTGCTTGGCGCACTTCGTTAGCCAGTAATTCGCGTTGATTGTCGTTGGTCGGCTTCACGCGCTGGAAAACACCGACGGCGGCAAGCTGCTGGTCGGGGTCGGCAAAAGAACGACCGATAACCGCGCCGTCCTTCTCAGTGATTACCTTGTTAAGCACCGCACCAAACGGCTCAGTGTCCAGTTTGGCAATGTCGGCACCGTCGCGCACAAGCTGAGTACGCGGCAGGTTGCTCTCGCGTATCACCGTATCGATATCGCCTTCGCTATTGCGGAACACCTTGGCGGCATCCATTGCGGTGGCGCTACCTGCAGCAATGTTCGCCTCAGCGGCAGCGCGGCGCGCATCCTCAACGGTAACGCCATCGGCTTCACGCAGCACAATCGCGTTCACGTCTGGCTGTTGTAGCTGGCGAGCTAGGTTAATGCGGTGGTGGCCATCAGCTGCGTACACGCTGCCATCGGTGCGCTCATGCAGAATTAGGTTGCCCGCACGCAAGTCATCCCATTTCTCGATGCCTTCAAGGCGGCTATCTACGCCTTGCTCATTCACCTCTGTACGGAACTGATAGGCTTCGGGGTCTACTTGAATGCTCTCAACGGGTACGCGACGCGGTGTTTTTGTGTCTGGGTCTGCAGAAGGCTGATCGGGGGCAATGGCAGGAGTCGCTTCTTCTGCCATCTCCCTATTGGCTGTAGGCACATTGCCGAAAGGCAGCTCCATAGCGCCTTTACTAACCCACTGCTTCAGGTTTTCAACGGACGTTTCAGAAATATCACCCAGCCCCTGCCAACCGTCTTCATAATTATCTAGGTAACCTTGGCGTGCCTGCTCTAATGAATCAAAGCCAAGTAGCACCTTGTGCTCATCAAAGGTGCCATCAGGGTTGATTTGATCAACTACATAGGCACGCTGGGAGCTAGGGTTATCACCTACAAAAACATCGAGATTGTCGCCGTCTGCCGCCTTCGTGCCCTTAATATCACCATAGTGGTGTGCCATCAGGCTTTCCCACTGAGCACCTTCTGGTGTGGTACCACGACGTGTTGAGCCTTTAGGGTTCTCGATGGCAATATCAAATCCGTTTAGCCTTATGCGCCCCTTTCGATAGTTGCCCGCCTCGGCTTGAGCGGGGGTAGGCTCGGTGTTTGTCTCGCGGGCTGCTTGTTCAATTTGCGTAGCAGAATCTTGCAGCTGTAAGCCACCTGCTTGCGCTGCGTCGTCGCCGTTAATCGTGATTGTGGTATCGGGAAGATCAGCATTAGGGTCGTAGTCTGCAATGCCGTCTTGTGCGGCTTGCTCGCGCCATGCTTCCTCCCAACGGCGCTGGGCATCCATATCCAGGCCTGCTGCTTGCTCTTGAGTGCCATCATTATTGTCAGTGCTATTTAAGCGATCCATTACTCGAGCGAAGCGCTCAGAGACGCTTTGTAGCTGCTCACGAACAGGCATTAAAGCATCGCTATCGTTGCGGGACCGCGCCATAGTTTCAGCCTCAAGTGCGGCGGATATCTCGCTACTAATGGCGTCCATTTCAGCAACGGCATCGTTATCGCCACGCTCCTCAGCAGTAGTGCGCAGGGCTTTAAAGGCGTCACCGTAGCTGATGGAGTCACGCACCTCGCGCTCGGCGGATGACAACTCAAAGCGGGGTCTGGCGATTAATTCGGCGGCGGTACCGACAGCCTCAGCATTGGCGGTTTCGGCTTCTGGAGTCAGCGCCTCCTCTGGAGCGGGGGAAGATTGCTCAGTAGGGGATTCGCTAGGCTCTGGCTGCTCACTTCCCTGCTGATTATTTCCGCGCAACTCCATGGCGGCGGTACCAGCTCGCACAGCGCCCCCGGTGGGGCCGCCAACAATCACGCCACCTGCCGCACGGCGCGCAGCGGTTGTGGCATTCCAGCCTGTCTCTGTGCCCACAGACTCCCCAGCGTACTCAATACCGCCTTCTTGAATCGCCTCAGTCACACTTTCTGTAACGGCGGCGCGACCAACAGCCCCGGGTATTTGTCGTGCGCTAGTTACCGCATTTCCACTACCTGGGAGTAATCGGCCAAGAGCAAAGCGGTCCAACAGCACGGAAGCAGCGGCGGTAGGCCCGGACACAGCATAGTCGCGACCTTCCGGCATTCCTTCGCGGTTGTCGTTCTCAACACGGCCTTCGCCTACCTCCTGTGTTCGCGCCGCCAGGTAGGCAGGCAGGCTTACCACTAGGCCTGCCATATCGGCCAGTGCTGCTGGCCCTTGCTCGGCAGCAGCGCCCGCGATGGTTCTAATGCTTGGCTCATCAAGGGCGCGGTCAATCGTGTAGTTAGGCTGGTAGCCTAGGCTAATGTCTTCAACCGCCTGCCCAGTGTCGATAAGCCCGGTGCTGGTATCCTCTGGCTTGGCGCGCATCGTGAAGTCTAGGCCAAAGCCGCCTAGCGCCACATCCGGTTCGTAGCCCCGCTCGCGCATCTCATCAACGCTGCCGCCAATTACACCTGGGTTAATGCCTCCAAGCGCGTCGGTAATCGCCTTTTCTCCCCTGTCCGCTACGTTGCCGACGAACTGCAGCGCGTTACCTGCTAGATCAAGTCCGCGTTCGCCAGCGTTGCGCAAGGCATTGCTGGCTAAGCCGGGCGCTTCAGGCTGGCCCTCGTCAGTGCTGGGCTGATTTTCGCGCTCACCAAACACGTCAGATGCCGTACGGGTAAAGAACTGGCCTTGCACATCTTCGCGCAGCGATGCTGGCGTATTGGGCTCAATGACGCGGCGGTAGAACTCGCCTCGCACGCGTTGTTTGGTCTGCCAGTCAGCGGCCTTAAAGTCTGGATCGTTGGCGATGTCTGTCCATCTAGGGGGAGTTTGATTATTGGCGGCGTTCACACGCGGCTCCTTCAAGGCTAGAAATATTTGTTCAAGATGGCAGCAGCAGGATCTTCGTCAGTTTCTTCGTCAGGTGCTGGGCCAGGCCTTAAGCCGCGCTCACGTTCAGGCTGTGGCTGTGGCTGTGGAGAGGCGCTCGGGGCAGGCGTTCGCTGACCGGCTGGCTCGGCGCTTCTATTAAAGGCCTGCTGCTCAAGGTTGGGTATGCGCTCCTGAATAGCCGCCGCTCTTTGCTCGTAGCGCTGAAGGTCCTCTTCGCTCAATCGGTTCCGAGCGACAGGGTCATTAAGTACGCTCATAATGCTTTCTAGCTGATTAAGCTCGTAGTCCAGTTCGTCACGAGCATTAGCTGCAGGGTTATTTTGCCCAGCTCGGGCGCGCACCGCCTCGTAGGCTTCTGCAAACGTGCCGTAAACGCCACGGTCAACCAGCGCCTGCGCTTCCTGAATGCGGCTTGGCGTGCTGCCGCTGCCACCGCTTGAGGCACGTGGCGCACGCCCTAGCACCTGCTTAGTTTCACCAGTCACCGTATTCCGCTGCAGGATAGAGCCGCCCGGCCCTTGCACTTGCTCCCAGCGTTCGTTGCTATCACCACGCAATAGGCCAAGCACTTGAGTTGCCCGCTGCTGGGCTTCTGGCGTGCGCATGGTGTTGCGTAGTAAGCGCATACCTTGCACCTGCTCCACCAGCGCTTCCACCGGCACGTATTTCACCAGGTCATCGTCAGCGGTACCGCGCCCTTCGGTCATCGGTGCGCGGTAGGTGTTGCCGTCTTCACCTACCACCTCTAGCTCAAGCGCAACACTTTGGCCGTCGGGTGCCGGATACATGCCCACCACACGTTTTTGCCCACCCTCGCCGCGGTTAATCTCAGCGCCAAACATTTGATTTAGCGCTGCCAGGCTTTCGGGGTCGTTGGCGTCGACAGTGGTATTAGGGTCGATCACTGCCATAGCCTGATTGATCGACGCGTCTGTCTGCGGGTCTAACGCGGCCCAAAACTTCGGGTACCGGCGCAGGGTTTCCAGCTCGTCCTCAGCCACGTCCATGCCCGAGCCGATCTTGCCGAGCGTGAACTGTATCTCTTCCATGTCGCGCTGACGCTGCGCATCTTCCTGTTGGGCGCTGAACTGTTGCTTCTGCATATCGAAGCGCTCCGCCTGCATCGCATCCTGCTTTTCAGCGCGTTCGTTCTGGAATTGCTGTTGCTGATACTGGTTCATCAGCCCAAAGCCTTGCGCAAAGCCACTGACTAAGCCGCGCGTATCTAATCCCGCCATGGTGACCTCCTAGAAAATTGAGCTAGCCAGCAGGCCAATACCCGCGCCAATGGCCATGCCCATGGGGCCGCCTACTGAGCCTATCTTGGCCCCTGCCATCGCCCCCATACCTGCCCCCATGCCAACCGCCTGCATTTTCTGAGTCCTTTCGGCCTGCTTCATTTGGTCTTCCTGCATTTTGGCCTGACGCTGCTGACCTGCGAGGTCGCCTAACCCCTGCATGGCCTGGCCTTCCATTTTTTGACGCAGCCCTAGTAACCCGTAGCTCATTGGTTCATCACTCTGTCTGGAATATTGGAAAGGCCCATGCCGCCGGCGAGAATTGCTTGTTGTCGATCCTGGGCAGAGATGCGCGCCTCGTTGCCTGCGCTCACCATTGACGCGCTGCGCTCTATCTGGGTGCGGCGCTCCTCGGCGGCTTGTTGCTGAGGCGTTTGGCTTATGCCGTACCCTTGGCGCTGCTGGGCAAGCCCTTGCTGGCTACTGTCGAACGCCAAGCCCACCGCGTTACTAGCATTAGCAGCGGCAGTGCCTGGGGCATTGTTATCTTGAGCCACGCGGGCCAGCTCATCGACGTAGGGAGCAAAGCGGTTTTTCCAGTCTGCCCATTGCGCGCGGTTAAGCTGGCCAAGTAGCTGAGAAGCGCCCTGGTCACCGCGCATGGCTTGGCCTGGGTCTACTCGCTGTTGCGCAGTTTCAGAAGGGGCGTAGTTAATTTGCCCTAGCGTGGGTTGGTATTGCATGGTGCCTCCTTACCCATTCCACAATTGGTTAGACACGTCGATAGCGGTCTGGCTAATGCCGCCATCCATACCTAATCCAGAATTGGGGGCACTTAACTTATCTAGGCCGTAAGCAGTACCAGCGCCCGCCACTTGTCCGAGTAGCTGCAAGTTGGCGCTGCGGCGGTTAAACCGATTCGCAGCGGCTTGCTGGGCATCGGCTGCAGACTGACTAGCAATGCTCGATAAGCCTTGCTGTGCCTGCCCCGCTTGGCCCTGACCAATGGCAACGATATTTTGAAGGCCGCGCACCTGCTGGCTCTCTTGCTCAAACTGAGCGCGCCCGAGGGTTTCGCCGCCTGCGCTGGCACCGCCTAGCGCGATGCCGCTCATAGCAGACTGCGCCCGACCGCTAGAGGGATCGATACCGGCCTGGCTTAACTGCAAACCTGCTTGGTTGCTTGCCTCGCTTACGGCCTGCTGCTGGCTTTGTAGTGTGCGGCCAGCGATATAGCTCATATTGGCGTCGCTGGTCATATCACCTACGGATTCCATGTAAGCGTTTTCAAGCGGTGCCAGCTTCTCTTGAGCGAAGTTCCACTTTTCGGCGGCTACTTGGGCAAGCTGGCGTTGTTCGGGCGTGTCTTTAACTGTGGTATCGCCGCCACCACCGCCGCTCATAGGTCATCACCATTTAGCGATTCATCGACATCTTGCTGGCACTCTTCGTCTTGCGTGGGGTCGAGTCCAGTCAAGTAGTCATCAAGGCCGTCTTCATGGAAATGGTCACGAATCGACAGGCTGACTTTGTTCATCCAGTCGTAACCACCTATCAGATAGGCGCACTGCGTCACTACTGCGGTAAGCTGGTCACGCAGTACAAAGGCAAGGGTTTTGTAATGGCGGCTGTCAGAGCGCTCAAGGTATGCGCTATCACGCCAGTCTTGTAGTGCACTGGCCATCAGCGGGCGTAGGTAAGGTTCATGCTCTCGGTAAAACGGGTTAGCGGGCAACTCAATTAGCGCTTCCCAGAACGTGCGGATCAGCGTTGTATCGGCTACTGGGTTATCTTTATCAACGAGGTCGTCGAGGGTTTGAGAAATACGGAACAGCATCTCGCAAAATTGCGCAGCCGCTTCGTTATTGCGGAGTACGCCACGTAAAAACGTAGCTTCATTCTGGCGGGGCATGCAGCACCTCACGGTGGGGCAATTTAAAGGGTTATTGTAGCAGTTTACGGTGCTACTAACTGACGCTGCAGCCTGTCAGCGATGCGATGCATCTCGGCAGCAGTCTGAGCTTCACGGATTTCTTTTTTAGCTTTGATTCGTAGTAACTCCATTTGACTGATACGTTGCTGTCGTTCGTTATGCTGTATGAGCACGCTGTCGATTAGCTCATTTATGGGTTTATCGAGTAGCGCGGCTTCCGCTTCCAGCAGTTCACCTCCTCCTGCAACCGCCTCCTCTACTTTCTGTCGATAGATCAACTCCTGTGAGGCGTTTGTGTGTCTCGCTACTGCAATTGCATGGTCAACCAACGTTAAATGATGCTGCTCAGCAAGCTCGCGGTTGGCGTAAGTAGAAGCTTTCAAATTAGCCAACAGTCACCTCCTCTGTGTAGTCTAAATATTCAACTAGACCACTTAGCCGGATTTGATATGTACCTGGCACGTCATAGCTTATCGACAAAGGCTCAGAATCGGTCACTGTACTAAATCCATTTGTTTCAACGGTTAGACCATTTGGAAGCCCCGTAATTTCAACGACAAAGCCATCTACAGACATCTGATAAGCTAGTGGTTCTTTGGCTCTTACTTGCTTATCAGTCATATCAACAAAATGCGTCACTGGCGAAACATCCTCGGGTGCGATTGAATAGTCGCCAGATTGCGCATCCGCGTAGCGTTGACTTGGCGCGTCAAAAATCAGCGTAATTCCGCCCTTATCATCATAAAAAGCGAATCGCATCTCGTCTCCTTGCTAGCGTTTTGTTACGAGCAGTACCAAGTTCCCTGCTTTTATTTGAACATTCGACGGGTCGTGTAACGTCGAGCTACCCGATGACCCCGAGGTTTTGCCCAGACGATACTGAAAATCAATGTGAGTCCCTGCGACTGGAAACCACGTAGTATCAATTTCCAGTAGCTTAGTCTCCCAATCCCCGACACCTTTGATAATCTGAGTACGATCCGAGCGCAACACGGAACCAGTTGCACGATTCACTACACGTACTTCAATCGCAAAGCTGTCGGTGTTTGATGAACTCATCGCAGCAAATACGTCATAAGAGCTAAACACCACGCCATTAACATTACCCGTCCCAGGAGCTACTCGTCCCGTAGCGATACTGAAAAGCGTTGACCAGCTCACGTCGGACATGAAGGGGAGAGATATGCCGTGATCTGAGCTACCGAACTGACGCTGTTGGAAATATGCCGATAGAGGTACTGTAACTGCCTCCCCCTTGATCTGCAGGGTGTCAACGTATGCGTCACCAGTAAAAATCTTATTTCCGTCGATACGGGTGGAGTCGGGCCGCGTCCAGTCATCGGTGCGATTTTTTGCAGCTGCGCCGCTATTAGCGCGCGTAAGCACTAGGCCAGCTGTCGAGCCAGTTAGATCCTCATAGACAATCGCGTCCTTGCCCGCTAACGCCCCTGCGCCCTGTACGTTTCCGATATTAACAACGCCATTAAACTGGCCTTGGTTAAACTCAACGTTTCCGTTTTGCCTGATACGCCAACCACTTTGGCCAGGAATGTAGTTACCTGACTGCACATCAGCATAGAAGCGCGCGGCTTCTGCCACGCTCAGGTTGGCAACGTCAATGGAATCAGCGCGGATCAGGCCGCCAACCGTGGTGACCGGCTCTTTAATGCCCGTGATGGGGTTCTCGAAAAAGAACTTACCGATGGATATGGGGCCTAGCTGGCCTTCCTGAATAGAGGCGTCGCGGATCATGGCGTTGTCGATATAGACAGTGCCATCGTCAATAATGAACGGCTTTACTCTGTAGCCTGTTGCGTTGGTATCGGTGCGCCCCACCCAGAAGCGGTCTACATCAAAACCGGCATCTACAATTTCACCGTCGTTGAACAAACCAAAGCCACCAATCAGCCCATTTTCCTCAACCTTGGCAGTGAACAATGTTCCAATAGTATCTTCGACGGTGCCGATTTTAATCTCTACTTGCCCGGTCTGTGTTTCCACGCCTATCAGCCGCTGTAGCAGTGGCGGCTTATCGCCGGTTATATTGACGTTGGCTAAGTCGTAAACAAATTCTTCTGCCGTTCCCAGCGCTTCCAGCCGTTGACCCAGCGCTGTGTTGCCATCAATCGTCAGCTCAACAATGTTTTGGTAGCTGGTCGACAGATCACCGAGGCTCGCATCAATCGTATTGAATTGTTGAGCAATCGTACTGCCGTCGCTCAGCTCAATGTTGGTGATGTTCTTAATATCCGCTTCGGCATCGCCCAGGCTGCCAGACAGCCGGTTAAGCTCTGTCAAAAGCGCGTCATCTTCGGTCAGATTAAGCGTCTTGATATTGATGATTTCGCCGGACGCATCGCCAATGCTGCCTTCCAGTGTTGTTAGCTTGGATAGCAGCACTGAGTCTGGGCTGATATCCAGGTTCTCAAGGTTGGTAATACGACCGTTGGCGTCCCCAACCTCTCCAGTCAGCTCAATAAGTCGGGAGCTGACAACCCTATCCTTTTCCACCACCACATCGGTGATAGAGCGATACGCTGCCGATGACACATCGGTAGACGCCGCAATCACATCGTTGATAAACCCGTTAATCCGGTCATTCTCAACAATCAAATCCGCTGCTTGGGTAATATCGCCCTCAGCACTGCCCACGCGACCCTCAAGCTGTGTAAGTGTGGTGGCCAGCACCGAATCAGGCTCAATGTTCAGTGTCTTAATATCCGTGATGCCGCCAGCCGCATCATCAACGTCGCCGCGTAACTCTGTTAGTGTGGTGGCCAGCACTGAATCCGAGGTGATGTTCAAATCCTGAAGGTCGACAATGCCGCCCTCAACATCGCCGATCTTGCCTTCAATCTCGCTGAGGCGCGACGCCAGTACGGAATCCTCGGCAATATCCAAGTTTTCGATGTTGGTGATCTTGCCTTCGGCGTCTGTAACACTCGCCTCAATGCTACTGAACCGTGTTGCCAGCACTGATTCCGGATCAATATTGAGCTGCATAATATCCGTGACAGCGCCTTCGGCATCTTCGACGCGGCCTTCAATCGCCTCAACGTTGCGGGCCATTACCGCGTCTTTCTCGACCACCACTTCTTTGATCGACGTGATCGTTGCAGCCGATGTGTCCACGTTGGCCTGCATTACCGTTTGAAGTAGGCCACGGAAATAGTCTTCCTCGGCGCGAGTTTCTGCCTCCTGCGTAATGCGGCCCTCGGTGTCGCCAACACCCGCCCACAAGTCAGTCACATCCTGAGCAAGCGCTTCCGTTTCATTGGCGCGCACCGTGCTCTCAAGCTGAATATCGGCTGCCAAGTCGCCCGTAGTTGCCGTCAGCGTCTGCACGTCCTTAGCAAGCGCCTGTGTATCCGTGGAAAGCGTCGTCTGCGTGTTCTGGATGTCGCTGATCTGCGTGTCGTACACCGATTGCAGATTGGTAATGTCTTCAGTCAGAGACTGTTCTGCATCGACAACCGCTTGCTGAATGTTCTCAATCTGCGCCGTAATCTCTGGAATCTCGGTGTTAGCCACCTCAACCAATAGACGATCCACTTTGACCGTGCCGCCGCCACCCGACGTATCGCCCCAAAGGACGATGTAATGATCCAGCCCCGGCGTATCTGGAACGTCAACAAGCGCTTCTTGGATAGCCCAAAGCGGTGGCGGAGTTTGCGTCTGCCAGCCAGAAAACCAGCCATCGGACGTTGCATAACCCACAGCATATTCCGCGCTGCCGCCACTCACCGCCTTGGCACCAAGACCGATACGCAGACGACGACCGACAAAGGCGTCACCCGTGCCGGTGGCCAATGCAATGGAAACGCCAAATGGCACCGTGCCGGTCGCCACGCTAGCTTCAGTCGAACCCAATAACGCCGACTGGTCACCCGAAAATGCGTCGCTCGAATCTTCAACCAGCGTATGCCCACTCGGCACCGTCCAGCGACCAAACTCAACACCAGCCTCGAAACCGTTCGCAAACGTCGGCAGCGCATCCAGCTTTGCGGACAACACACTGAGCTGCGACGCCAACGCGCCGGTTTCACTCGCCCGCACCGTCTGCTCTTCGATCAAGCTGGCTTTGTTGTCCTCGACGTCAACTTCCAACCCGTTAATGCGCGTGGCCGTTGCCTCTTTGTCCGTAATACGGACTTCTTCAAGGCTATAGATAGTCGCTACGTTGGTGTCATACGCCGCCGCAATAGCTTCAAGCTGTGACGTAACTAGACCATATTCGTTTTGGATTTGCGTCTGAATATCAAGAAACTGCTCACCGCGTGCCTGCGCCTCAGCCTGAATCGCATCGGCACGAGCATCGGCTTCAAACTGAATAGCCGTGATACGCTCATCACGCTCAGCATCCAGCGCGTTAATGCGCTGTGCTCTCTCATCCGCAATCCGACTAGCGACCGTTCCGTCTACGTTTTCTGGGCCAAGCAAGTTGTCTTCAACGGTATCAAGCCGCTGAATTTCAGCATCAAGACGCGCTTTCTCGTCGTCAATGCGAGTATTTATGTTGTCTGATTTAGTGATCAGATCATCACGCACCCCATCCAGGCGGATAACCTCATCGTCGACACGCCCTTCCACCACGTCCAGCTTTTCTTGGAGGTCATCACGGATAGGAATAATGGAGTCAATTTCCTGACGCAGCTCCGTCGCCAGCACGTCCTTATCAATGCGCTCAGTGATTAACTCCATCACATAACCAATGTCTGCGATGGGCGCTGCGTAGGTGCCAGCCGTATCGTTGGGCGGGCCTTCTACGTCATAAACAGAAGTGAAGGTGATCCAGTAGTAGTAGCCCTTGAGTTGTGTCGGGTCGTCAGGATCAATCGCGTCATCACGCACATAGTCGGTGTAGAAAGCACCGGCCTCGCGGGCGACAATCTCCGCATTGGCAAAGTTGTCGACCTCGCTGCGATAGATATTGGTGGCCGCGTGAATCCGGTACTGCTGGCCGGGTATCTGCCAGCTGAGGTTGATCATGCCGTAAAAGCTGCCCTGGGCAGTGAATCCTGCAGGCGCTGGCGGTGTAGAAAGGTCGGGGGCTGGTGGCAATGCCGGATTGATCAGCGCGCCGTCACCAGGCCGCATGCCATCACGCAGCCTGCCGATACCGCTATCTAGAATATCCCGCCAGGTAATCTTTCGGTCGAGCGGGTCACCGCGCACACCTTCTCCGACTTCCATGATCTCCGTCATTGCGGCAATAAGGGGCTTTAGCTCCGGCGGCGTCTTAGGGGATACCGGCGGGAGCGTTCTACGGCGGCGCAGCGTCATAATGTGTTTCCTAGATCAACTCGGCGGGGCTGGTGGCAATTTGCACAGAGTTCAGTTCGTGCGTGCCTTCCAATTCAATTTCCCAATCACGGCTTAGCGTGTAACCGGCAGGCAGGCGGATCATGTCGGGGCCTTGGATAGCCTGGCTAATGACCTGCTGACCATCGGCAAAAAGGCGTAGCGTTACCGGGTAGCCATAGGCAATGACTTTGGCGCAGGTGAATCCGGCAGCACCTGGTGGTATTTCGTGTATGCGGGAACGCCAGCGGTACGTCAGCTCGCTGCCTTCGTTCCACATTACGATGTTGTTACCTTGGATGAGGTAAAGCCGACCGTCAGCGATATCGTAATAACCGGCGTCAGCCTGTGTATCGAGAAACTCGACGCCTTCGCCTGGCGTGAAGATGAAGCAGCCGCCGTTATAAAACGCCAGATACTTGCTCTCGAACCGGTATGCATGGATGCTTTTCGGGTTCAGCGCCTGCCACTGCTGCTTGTTCAGGACGTTTTGTGTCACCACGCGGGCATCACGCCCGCCCACAGCAACAAGCCCTTCATGACCTGCATACAGCGCATAATCCCCCATATCCACAAACGAGCGCGGCGCAATACAGGGCTGATTCACATCAAGCTGCATCGGTGCCATGGCTTCGGGACTACTGCCGCTGACAAGATACGGCTGGCCTGTTGTAGCCACCACTAGGCCGGATGACGTGGCGCCAATCGCGACAATGTCATCGGCAAACGCTTGCTGGTACATGACCGGCCATGCGTGAGGCAAATATGCCTCAGAGAAGCACAGAGTATTACCGAAAAAGCCAGCCATGATGCCGCCGGGCAGCGCCGTCAGGCCCTGCATGCGCGAATCCGGCATATCCCATTCAACCGATGGCAACGCCCTTCCAAGCTGCTGACTGAGGATGCTATCGGTGTATTCCGCTGCTGTTGAGCTGACTTCCGCGACATACTGATAAACGCCGCTGGATTCAGCGCGATAAATGCGCTTGGCGATGAAGTCATAGTTGCCGCCTACCAGGCCGGGAAGCGTCAGAATGATCTCGCCACCGCCACCATCCCAGCGCGTCACGATCTCCGATGGCAGGCTTGGCGCGCTCTCTTCGCCAAAACGGGTGACCAGAGTAACCACATAAGAGGTTTCCAATGCGGTTGGTGGCAGCTCTTCGGCAACGGGTCTACCTGCTGGCTCAGAAGCCACGGGCCTACCAGGTGACGGCACGCCCAGCCGAAAAGAGACGCCAGGGTAAGGAGGCGTACCCGCTGTAATATCACTGATACCGCCCATCTTCGGAAAGCCATCGCCTGTCCAGTACACGCGGGCAAAATCATCATTGGCCAGCGGGGACTTCACTACATGCACACGTTTTCCCATGCCCCAGGTCAGCCAGAACCCATTACCATTATTCCCGTTCGGATAGCGGTAAAGCGTGGTCGGGTTCGCAGTGGCAGTAACGGCGGACGTGGCAGCGGTCGAACGGAAGGGCTTAAGCGTGCCGCGTGAGAGGTCTACATTTTTTGCAGCTTGGGCGTTGTTTTCTGGCAGTAGCCGCGCGTCTAAGATTGGTAACTCGCCACGAAAGGCGCTGTGTTGGATTTTCAATATGTCCACCTTTCAGGCATAAAAAAACCGCTCAAGGCGGTATCGGGAGCAATGATTGCTGAACTGTCTAACTGAGGTATTTAGCCAGCCACCATGCTACTGCAGCACTCGCAACAGCCGGTGCCACCATATCCATCACCAAACTTTTAAATGACCACACGCGCGGATCAAAGCCACCCCACCACGGCATACTTGCCCTAGTGCCATTACCTAGTGACTCAATCCAGCGGTACTCCGCCTGTGTCCATTCTCGGCTAGCCCATAGTGTTGCCATCACGGCCCAGGCCAGCACAGCATCGCCACCAGAGAACAGAACCAGCATCACGACCAAACAACTGATAGGGAGGTGGGTGTATTTCACCACGTAAGCTCCGACGCATCTGTTAGCGTGCCGTCATCTACCTGCGACTGATACTGTGCTTCAAGCGAGATTAACGCACCACGACGATGAGCAATGGCTTGTAACGCCTGCTCTACATCTACGAGCGGATGATTTGCGTGAAACTGGTCGTCACTATCTTTCCAGCTTTCGAACGACTCGATACTCGCTTCACGGGCAAACTGCACTACTTCTAACAACGCTTGTCTGTTAGAGGGGTCGCCGCTGTAGCGCACGTCGTTGACAACGACGCCTTCAGCTTCTGCCACTTTGCGCTGCGACTCAATAGCCGTTTTTAGTGATGCTTTCCGCGCAGCATCGCGCATCTCGATAGTTGTAACCTCTGCGTCGTTTAGCCAGCTCATTCGATTACCTCTTCGGCTTCAGGAACCACGTCGTATAGCGGTAGCTCTATAGGGCCGTTATGGTTTTCCAGGACAATTGGCTCCGGAAACAGTGTTTCATCCGGCGCGTTGGAGCCATGGCCTAGGTGAATCGTACATTCGTACTCATCACCATTACGTTTGACTGTTCCAAGTTCTGGGTGCTGAGCTGTTGCGCCGTCAGGTAGTTCAGATAGGTCATACCCCCTGTGGTTAACTGTCAGTACAGTACCTACGAGAGACGCTCTCGTGGGTTGGTCGTCACTGCGGACAGGGGATAGATTGAGTGCCAATTTCATCATTCGCTCCTTAGTTATACCAACGTCCGATTGCAAGAACGCTTAACCAAACGTCGTGATCTGTTGCGTCATTGTTGTTTCTCGTAACACGAACGATGCCTAAACCTTTCCCATCATTTGAGGGGCGTGAGGATGCCACTCTAACGTCACCCTCAGTCGTACTCGCCGTAAAAATTTGAGGATGCAACGCCACTTGTGGGCGCATATCACCGACGACGGAGAAGGTGGCGGGAAAGTCAATCGTAACTGACCCCGTTCTATACGGGCTAGAAGTTGTGCCAGAACCTACTGCCACAATGGAGCCAAGATTTCTCTGAGTACGGCAAATCAGTGACCCGTCAGCGAACTTCACATATTCGCCGTTAGCATTACTTCCCCTCTCAATGATTGCTCCTGTAGGAACACCGTCGGATTGCGAGACGGTGCCGAGGATATTGCGGGAATGGTAAATTTTTTGCCATTCCCTCCAGGTACCAAATCTACAGGGTCGTGCATGTAATTCAAGCGGAGACGCATCAGATATATGAATTTGGGCACCCGCAGACCCGGCCGTGCGATGCAATAACACTCCTCTCGGAGAACTAGACGGCGGCTGCTCGGTAGCACCTTCAACATAGTATAAGCCTCCCCCAATATTAGCTGCATCTAATGAGCTTTCTGGCCACGTCTCTATACCAATAGAACCTATCCCATAAGCCCCCTCCGCCAACAAGTCCCCAGAACCTCCCACAACCCCACGCCCAAGCAGCGGGCCAAGCTGAGTGATCACATCACCAAGCTGGTCTTTGTCAGGATACTCAGCGATCAGCGAAGCGCTACCACCACTGCGCTGGTAGAGGCGCTGGTAGACACCGCCACCCGGCACGACAAAATATTCCCCGTCCTGCACCGCCGCAACACCGGCTGACGTGCTTGAGTACATTCGGTTCATACCCATTGCCGCGTCGCGGACGCGGTTCACGGCCTTGACCAGCTCGGCATTCGTTTCCTGTAGGTTCACTACAGCCTGTTCGTATGACATATCTCAACCTCTATACAAAGCGGCGCTGTTTGACGCGGGCGTTGCGGTGCTGGCCGTAAATGGAAAAGCGGTAAGCATCGTTCATCCCCGCCTTGAAGTGCTTTTCGTGGTACATGGCCTGCTCGACGTTTCGCCACGGCTGGGGAAGCATCAGCAAGCGGAACACGGCGCCATGACGCAGGACTTCAAAGTGCTGTTCTTTAAGGGCTTCGGGGAAAGGGTCAGTGTCGGTAGGCTTTACCGCCACGCGAGCGGTTACAACGTCAGTAGCGGATGCGCTGAACACGTCCACAACTGACGGCGAAACTTGCTCATAATCAATGCCAGGCATCATAACGCGGCCATTGCGCAGCACTTCCAGTACACGGATGGGTTCACCAGCGGGCACAGCAATCGTGCCCGTGTCGGTGATTTCCGCATCGTCTACGATCCAGGCATTGCCGTCGTCGCAAAGACGCACCTCAGCCCATGCAAGCATGTCCCGAACGGTCATCAGCGGTGCCTCGGGCACGTCTTGTACCACCGCCTGAACGAGACGATCCATTACTGGCGAGTGCGTTGCGGATTGGAAGAATTGTCAGGTGCGTTGGGTGAGTTGTAGCGGTCAACCTCGACCTTCTGCCCCAAGGCACCCATGTAACTCTGCATGTGCATCTGCGCTCGGTTCAGGTTCGCAGCGTGCTCCGCGTCCTTGCTGTAGGCGCGATACAGAATGTAGTCAGTGATTACCGGCGCATAGCTGTCATTCAACCGGATGCTTTCATTTTGCAGTCCGGTCAGTCCCAAACTGACATCATGCGGCGTTGGTGTGGATGAGTAGATCACCTCAACCTCGGCCAGCGCATCAGCAGGCGGATACACATAGAACCGCGTCGGGTCTTGGTCATCGAACACATACTGCTCGATATTCACGCTGGTTTCGTCAGCGTGCCAGCCCCGGCGAGTGGTATCCAGCGCACGGCGAGTCGTCACCAGGATGCCCAACTTGTCACTCGTTGCGGCTGTGTTGCGCACAACGTCGATCAGGCGCAAACCATCCTGCGGGATTTCTTGCCGCGTCCCCTCCACAAGCTGCATGGTGGCGTTGATGGAGCTGGCATCCGGCTTGATCTGAACAATGGCCTGATACGACTCGTTCAGCCAGCCAATCAGCTCTTCGTTTGTCCAGCGCGTACCGGCTGCAGTAACTTCCTGCAAAACCAGTTTAGCGTTGTTGATTACCGTACCGACGGTCGTAACGGCCATGGCTTATACCTCCTGCATGTAACGGTTTTTAGCCAAGGCAGCCGTCCACGGGAAGATTCGCCCGTTCTTTAAGTGCTTGAGCATTCGGCCCTTGTACTTCGGTTTTTCAGGCTCGACAGCTTCGCTCGGCGCTTCACCAGTGCCTAGCTCGCCCTCTTCCGTTACGCCTTGCTCTGCCAGAGTTTCAGCAGATTCGAGAAGCTCGGCGCGAATCGTCTCAACGCCTTGGCGCTTATTGATCTCAACGCCTAGCTTCTCGGCAATTGGTTCCAGGTCGTCTTTGGTAACCGCTTCTTCGATCTGATCAATTAGTGTCTTGGTCATGCGTGTTTCCTCACGGAAAGTAAAACGCCACCCCGAAAGGTGGCGTAGATAGCGAGCTTAGCCGCGCTCGGCGTACAGATGGCCCATGGCGTTGGGGTCAATGACCTCATAGCCAAAGACGTTGAGCCCGCGCACCAGCTGGCCGAAATCAGTCGGGTTAGGCAGGTTCTCCATCTTGGTCATCTGCGACGCAAAAGTGAGCGCCTTCTTGTGACCAAAGATCGCGTTCGTAGCCTGCCGCGTGGTGGTGGCGTCAGTCACTTTCGACATGTTGTTGCTGATATACACGTCGAAGCGGTCGAGCATGCCGACTTTGCCGTTACGAAATACCGAGGTGTTATCACCCATGGCACTCGCGTCTCGCAGGTCGGACTTTTTGAGCATGCCGTTCATCCACGCAGGGAGAACGATCCAGCGGCCGTCATCGGGCACGTTCTGCTCATCGAGTACCGAACCACAATCCACCAGCACATCGAGGATGTTGGTTTTGTCCACGGATACCGGCGCTCCCGCCTCGCCCATGTTGTACCCGCCAGACTCACGGCCAGCGGCAGCACCTGCGTTCTCTGCGGCTGCATCGGCAAACACGTCGCCGAGAATCACCTTGTCGATGGCGATCTTCATCTGCTGACCAGCATCGTCCGACCAGTTATCCATCAACTTGATATCGGCTTGATACTCGTCAACGTCGTTCACCTCGAAGGCAAAATACTTCGCCTTGTCGATGTGCAGCTCGACCTTGTCGCTGGTCGGCTTCTCGTAGTTGAGACCGCCGCCAACTTCATAGTCGCGGATGGTGATAGACGGCGTAGTGCGGATCATCACCGTGTCGCCTTGCGACTTGATCTCACCCTCGTAGTCAGTGTTCGAGATTTCAGCGAAACAGGTTCGCTGATACAGCTTTTCGACCATCTTTCCCGACCAGACCTGTGGGATGAACCCAGAGGCGGACGTGCTGGAATAGTCGGGATGTGATGCGTCGCGTGTTGGACCTGCCATTGGAATAACCTCTTATCGCCTCACGGCGAGGAATCGGAACCGCCAGCCGGGTTATCGAACCCGGCCTTCACGTTGGGCGGCGAATATGTCGGCTTCCAGGCGTTGCGCTTCGTCAGCGGAGTAGCGGCCAGCGGTCTTGTCACGATAGAACTGGGTAATGTCGGCACCCGTCCACAGCCGCCCGCCTTGTGCTTGCGGCGTTGGGGCTGCTTTCGTGGTGCGCGGTTCTACTTGCTCATCGGGGACTTGGCGCTGCTGCTGCGTTGGCTTCGCTTGGTTCAGATAGAGCTTGAAAACGTCAGCCACCCCTTTCGCGTCTAGCGACTGCTGCGCCTGACTGAGTGCCTGTTGGTACTGCTTGCCCGTTTGTGGATTGAACGTGCTAAGGAATTGCAGGAACGCCGGTTCGCTATTGATCTGCTCGTAGTTGGGCACCGCTTGCTCTAACCCGATCCAGAACCGCGCTTCTGCATCCTCTTGCTTCTCGGATTCGAGACGCTCAAGGCGTTGCGCAATCTCTGTATTGGGCTGCTGCTGGGAGCCACTTAACCGCATCATTAGCGATACAAGGTCGTCGCCATACTCTTCTTTGTAGCGAGCTAGCTCTTCATCGCTTACACCTGGCAGCGATTGCTTAGGCGCGTCGGGTGCTTTGCTGGCATCGGCTAGCTGCTGCTTTAGCTGTTCGTTCTCTTTACGCAGTGCCGGAACTTCGGTGTCGTACTTTCCGCGAATGACGTTAAAGCGGTGTTCCCAATACAGAGCATCTTTTGCCTCTGTTTTGGGTTCGACTTTCGGCGGCTCGGCGGATTGCGTATCGGGTTTGTCAGTGTCCGGCTTCTCAGCGTCGCGTGGCGGGTTTTGCTCGCTGTCAGGAGCCTTCGCTTTGTCGGCGTCGGGATTCTCTGGTTCGCGGTCAAAGTGCTGTGCGGCGGCGGCAACTTGCGCCTGAACGGACTGGGGTAATGACATTTCAACTCCTATGACGCCTCACGGCGTGTCTGTGAGCCGGACTTAGCCGGGGTTCACGATTCGGGTAACGGGTTCAACCTGCAGTGCTGAGCGTTGCCCACAAAAAAGCCGCCTCCGGAGAAGCGGCTTGCTTGTGAGGCCGGACGCATCCGGCTATTTAAAGCGCGTGTCGATAACATCACGCGCGGTTTCTAACTTTTCGATAAGGCCCGCTAGTGCAGTGGCCTCGCCCTGCTTACGCGCTAACTCTGTGCTATCGCGGCATTGCTCCAAGTGGTTGCGACAATCCTCGCGCAGGAACTTGAGCATTTCCAATAGGTGCTTGCCGTCCTGACTGCTGTTGATTCGCGACAGGGCTTTCCACTGCTGCTCGTTCATTTGCACCTCTCTGGGTTTCGGCTATCAACTTGGCAATCTGTGCTAGCAAGTGTTGGGCATCCAGCGGTGCCATTTGCTGAGCTATCTGGGTTTCGGCTTGGGTTTCAGCAGCGTCGGCACCGTACTTCTGTGCCTGCGCCTGCTTAACTGCCACGTCGGCTTGGGCCTTGGCTTGCTCGATCTGTTGCTGGGCTTCTAGCTGCGCTTGTTGGGCCTGCTGCTGCTTGGCCAGGTTCTGCTCCATTTGCTCTTGCGTGGGGATCAGGCCGGGCATATCCAGCTTCTCGGCAACGCTATCCAGCAGCTTGCGTCGACCTTCCATGCCCACGATGCCCATATCCATTTCATTCTGAGTGAGCTGTAAGAACTGCTGGCGTAGCATGTTGGTCTGTTCGCGTATCAGCATGGCTGAGCTACCGCGCGCGACGACATTACAGTCACCCTTGATGCTTGGGTCTTCGCTGTACTGCATGTTGTAAAGCCAAAGCGCCTCAATCACGCGGCGCATCACACCACGGTCAATGTGCCGGATGGCGTCTTTAATCCCCTTATTTGCGGATTCCATGAGCATCGATAGGCCGCTCGCCGTATTACCAGCGCCGCCTACGTTCTCATTGCCATAGGTGTAGCGCGGAATATTGGTCGCATCATCGGCGCGGCGCTCGAACTGCTCATAAACGGACAACAATTCAGCCGCGTTACTACTCGGCTGATAAAAGCGGATCGCGGGATTGTTACCAGTGACCTGACTGTCTTTAGTACGCCAGATTTTCCAGGGGTAGATGTTGGTCGGGTCTTCTTGCGGCTGCAGGCGGTCTTCGTAGACCTCCACCTGCGGGCCGGATGAAATAGCGAGGTTGTTCACCAGGCTGCGCGCCGTGGCGTTGCACACGTCCTGAACATCCGCCATCAGCTCAGGGATACTCTGCCCCCAGAAGCTGCCCGGCACCGGCTGGTAGCTCGCCTTGTGGTATGGCCGACGCTCCAACGGATCACGGTTAATGCGCACGCGGATAACGTGCTGACCAATCAAGATGGCCTCAATCTCATACTCTGCCAGCGGGTCTTCAATATCGTCAGGGTTAACGCCCCACTGCAGCAGCGTCACGCCTTGTGCACCACCAGAATAAATAAGGCCATCGATGGTTTCGCCGTGGGTCAGCCATTCATGGCCACGCCCTTCTAGCTCGGCACGCTCGCCATCTGTCCATAGCCAGTCGCGTAAGCCGCCTTGGCCATACTGCTCCAGCACCCGGCGGATGGCTTCTTCGTCGAACGACGGCACTCCGACCAGCTGGTTGAGCTGCATGCGCGTGAAGCGTGCGCGCTCGATGATGAACGCGCCGTCATCCACGTTGGTGGCGTCAGGGCTGGGGTACATATCGAACGGCGACACGCGCTCAAACTCAGGCCGAATAGTCGTGCTCTTGACCGGCTGCCAGCCTTCTAGCCACTCCAGTGTAGGCACGCGTCGCAGGATGGGTGCGCGCACAAACGCAGCGGGATAGGTGACAAAATCGTCAACGAACTGCTCAAACGCCTCACTCCAGCCGCCCTCGGCTAGCTGGTCGGCAATCACGTCTTCATGGCGTTCGGCGGCCTCTTCGGCCTTCTCTTGCGCCATTTGCCGGACTTGTTCACGCGCCTGCTCAATCAGTGCCGCCATATCCACCTGCTGGCCCTGCTGCTGCGCCTGCATGGCTTGCTGCTGCATCTGCTGGAATACAGGGGCAACGTACTCGTCGGGCACGTCTGCCACTGGTGTAGGTTGCAAGCCCCACGGCTGCTCATTGGCAGGCATCATAATGTCGCGAATCCAAGCACCGGCGGCGCGGCACTTGGTGGCCGTCAACATCATGTAAATCTCGGCACCGCCTTCCTTACGAATTGCAGCCAGCTTGTTAGGGTCGTACTCACCTTTGCGACGACGCAGACAATCCAACAGTCGGTATTCAACCTCTTGCTTGGCTGTCTTTGCGGATTCCCACGACCGGCGAATGTGCGCGCCCAGCGACGACTCCATGAGCTGACGACGGCGCTCCTCCTCGGCCTGCATTTGTTGTGCTTCAGCCGCTTGCTCAGCGTGCATCTCAGTCGCCGACTTGTACTGCAGCAGTCCCAAACTAGCCATTAGCAGCACCCTGCGTTAGCGCGCGGTAGATAGCGGCATCGGCAGCGCGCTTATGGGTGCGCATCCGCTGCACGTTTCGGCGCATCGGGCCTAGCTGCTTAAAGAGATCGGTCACGTAGCCAGCGGGATCGTCTAAGAACTCAAGCAGCTTGACGTTAAATGTCACGCCCATATTGCCCTCAACTTCAAACTGCAGGCGCATGCCTGGCTCTGGCGTCGTAACCTTCTCCTCGATAATGATCATATCGATTTGCACGTTGCCAACGTCGGGACGGAAACGCTTTGAGGGAATTGGGATGCCGTGCTTCATCAACTCCTGCGCCATGCCCATGGCGGCATCGCGCGCGAACTTTTCAATCTCACGGCTTTGCAGGCCTGCTAGGCGCAATGCTGCCGTTCGGGCGCGCTGCTGCTGCGAGCCGTTCGGGGTGGTGTGAATCATAGCGCCTCCCGGCGGGGTGATTAGGTGTGTGCGCTCCAGCCACCGCGTGACGAGCGGTTAGCGGGTGTGGCGGGCAGTTGCGCCCTTGCAAACAGTGATGAGCGAGCGAGGGTTTCAAGCGCCTTGGCACCGTGAGACGCCCAGTCATGTCGAGGTGTTGACTTGTACACGCCGCGTTTGTCGTCCCATTCCTTGCGGTAGTTATCGAGGCATAGCACGCCCTGGTGGCAGGCTTCCTCGTCTATCCAGCACATCGGCAGGAACTGGCGCGTGGCCTGCACGCCCTCGGCGTGGTTACTAATGCGTGGCACCGTCTCAAAATTGATGCCAAAGCCCTTGGCAACATCGGAACGACTCAGGCCAGTGCCTAGCTCTCTAACCGCCAGATCGTGCGGGCCAAAGTGGCCACCGTAGCGATAGCCTTTCTTGTTGAGCAGGTCGGCGTAGTATTCGATGCCCTCGCCCTCGCCTTCCAGATAGTCGACAAGATGCACTTCACGCCCAACGACTTGAGCAAACCAAATCGCCATGGTGTCGTTCATGCCCAAGTCCCAGCCGGTATAAACCGGCAGGCTTGGATTAACCTGCACCTCACTGGTAAGCCGCTTATTCTTGCGCAGGTGCTGCATTTGTGTAGCGAAGTACGCGCCTTCTACTGACTGACTGAACGCCTCCTCTGGTGTGCTGGGGTACTCGCGCTGCATGTCATCCTGCAGCACCTCAGACTTCTTGGCATACCAGGCGCGCTGGCCGTCAGTCGTCTGAATGCGGTGCTTATGCTCTAGCTGCTCAAAATATTCGTTTAGCCGCTGCGGTATCACCACGCCTTTAGGATCGAGCGTATACGCTGACTCTTGCCACCAAGGGAAGAAATGAAACTGGAAGTCCATCGAAGTGGGGTTTCGGCCTTGATCCTGCAGTTGGCGGGCTGACTCGCAATAGCTGAAAAAATAGCCTTCACGTCCTTCGGCTGTTGATTCCAGCGTTATCTGATTACCCAGCCCAACAGCTTCAAACGCGCCGGTGACGATCTCTTGTGCTTTGTGTGGGAACTGGCGGCATATCTTGCCGAACTCCGATACGTGCAGGCGCTGCAGCGTGCCGCCACGATAAGACGTGCTGACCCGAATGCTTGAGCCATTATCGAAGACGTAAGCACCGCTGCCGCTTTTATCGCTCGACGGCTTAGGAAACCTCAAGCCGATCATGTCGAAGATGGCGAGCCATGCATCGCTGACATTTTGGTATGCAAACGTGATCTTGTTCCTGAATATATCCTGTGCGTCATCGAGCTTGTGACAGATGCAGCCAGCGCTGAAATTATCGATGAACAAGCAGTCATCCAGGGCGTCGATCATTTCAAAGGTCGTGAAGCCAAGCTGCCGGGCTTTCAGGATAATGTCGCGGCAATGCCGGTTGATATAACGCTCTCTCTGCGCATCGTTCGGTGTGAACACCTGAACGCGACCATCCTTATCTTTGATCTTGTACAGCGCGCAGATACGAAACCACTTGAGCGCCAAGGCCTCGACCAAATCAGCCTTTTCAGTCAGGCGGCCTTTCTCAAGTGCTCGCAAGTACGCATTAGCGCGCTTAATTTCTTCTGCTCGCGTCATCGCTCGGAGCGCACCTCTTTCAACAGGTCAGCAAGGCTTTTGCCAGCGTTATGCTCATGCTCGTGCTTTTCAGCCCACTGGCCAAGCTGTTTGCCCATGTGCTTACCGATCAACTCTAGCGGCCTGATCTTGTCAATCATCTTGATCTTGTGCAGGTACTCAACTTCAGGCTCCTCGCCTTCCTGGCCTGGAATCATCTTCGTGACGACTTCAATGCTTTGCACTGCAGCTGCCGTATCGTCATCCAGATCGTGAACAGCCTTCAATCGTCCGTCAGGCGTGAACAGCTTTCGGACATCAGACATACCCATACGCGCAAGTTGCAAAACCACTTCGTCAGCAGTGATCTGCGTGCGATTTGAGCGGCCATTCATGCGCTCTTGAATAGCGCTTTGGATTTCAACATTTTTCAACAAGCGCTGGCCTTGCGAGTATGCTGTTTTCTCGCTGTAGTCAGCCCTTATCGCCGCTTGCGTGGCATTTAGGTCAACGAGGTACTCATCGACGAAGCGAGACTGTTTTTCTGTTAACTTCGCCATAAAAAAACGCCGCCATTACTGGCAGCGTCTCCATAGAATAGGGGCCGGACGCTTCACAGCGTGCGGCGGGTGTCGGTAGTGTCGGCGGTGCTTCACAGCATGGCGTGACTACCTCCCCCATCTAACGGTCAGGGGTATCCGAGATGGATCACCTCCTACGCTGGCGGGGATTCGGTGCAACGCTTCACAGCGTGGCGTGTCGCCTCACGGCGAGAACCGGTTATTGCTTTGGAATCTGTTGATAGATGCCCTGCTGGGCTTTGGCCTGCTCACGGGCCACTTGCCCGCTTTGCCACGTTGAAATGCCTCGCTCAGCCGTCTGGCCAGCAATATAGCCACCTACGCCCAACGTCATTAAATTCCAGAGCGCGTCGGGTAATGGCAAGGTCAAACCCACGCCAAACATGGCTGATAGATACGGCGCAATTAGGTAGTTGTTGGCCACGATAGCCACAATCGTAAGCATGAGAATCGGGCGCCAGTTGCGTTGCAGCCAGCTTTCTCCAGCCGCTTCTGCCAATATCACCTGCATTTGGCTTTTGAGAGCGCTGTTCTCGGCATCAATCAACTGCGCCTGAATTTCATGCTTGAGGCGCGCTGCTTCGTCTTTGTCAGTGACTGCCTTGTCGATCACGCTGAACAGCGGACCGGTAATCACCGATAACGCTTTAGCTGCAATGCTCACTGCATAGTCTCCAGCGCCGACACACGGCTGTTCAGGTTGTTGATGCGGCTCTCGATCTCGTCAAGCTCACGGCGTGCATCAGTAGCGCGGTAATAGGTATCACCCCAGCTTTTAAGCTCCTGGCGCATTTCTTGGAGCATTAAGCCCTGCATGGTTAGCCGCTCTTCTAAAACGACTGACTGCTGCCCCAGCTTCACTAATTCAGAGCCAGCCCAAATAATTAGCGCTACCAAGAGCACCTGTATGCCTGTCTGCATATGCCGCTCGAATACGGATGGTTTCACGTCGCGCTCCTGGGGCATTACGCCGCCTCCCATTACCAGCGTGCCGGGCCATTGGAACGCGTATCAACGTGGGTAAACGTCGAGTAGCGACCGAGGCTAGCGGAGGGAAAGTTGGCGGCAAGCCAGTCGTAAACGGCATCAGGTTCAACGCCGACAACGCGAATATCAGCAGCGCGGCCAAACGTGTGCTGGCTGTTAGGCGCGCCGCCTACACGGCGGTTGTAATCTGGGCAACGGCAGCCGCTATTGATGATCACCGGTTTGCCGAAGTGAGTGCGCACGGCCTCAAGGATACTCAAGGTATCAGTATCAACCGTGTCAAAGCCGCATCCGCAATTACATGCAAACTCGGAACGGCTGAAATGCTCACTAATGCGGCTCATATAGGACTCCGACGCTTCACAGCGTGAGAAAGTGGTAGCGGGCGATGGATTCGAACCATCCGGTATCTAGGTTATGAGCCTAGCGAGACGCCATTTCTCAATGCCCGCTATAAACACGGAGGCCCCGCCAGAGGCTGGCAGGGCCTTAAATGGAAACGCCCCGGCTCGGAAGCCAGGGCGCAGAATCTGATAGTGGAGTCAGTATGGCAGGCTCGTGCCCACTGGTCAATTTTTAAACAATCAACGCCACTGCTTGAACTCTCCGCCTGTGCATTCCAGCGTAGATAAATCTAGCTCCTCATCGTGAAAGCTCTCGACGGCACGCTTTGCGTGCGGACGCCACTCACAATCCGAATAGCAATGCTCAACATATTCGCGGATAAGATCCGGGTGATTATTGATCAAAAAGGTATGGATCATCATGCCTTCGTAGTCAGCAGACTCAAGTGCTTTTTCGAGGGTATTAATGCGATCGTCTAGAATAGAGACGAAGGCGTCGTGCGCTCTCTTTTGCTCTCGCAGAGCCTCGCATACGGTTCGGTTCATGATCTCGATTGATGGCATATCAGACCTCCTGTCCAGTGATGATCTGTTCTAGCGCTACCTGCATCGTGTAGGACATATCGCGCTCACGGCGGGATAGCTGGCGAATTGTGCGAGGCGTAACGCCAAGACGCTCAGCCAGCTCTTTTTGCGAGCCTGCTGCCTTGGTTGCCTGCGTGATTAAACCCGGCGCGATGGCCGGGTCGTGGTGGATGCGGGCGTCTATCATTAGCTGAACGCAATTTCAGAAAGACGATCAAGGCCGTGTACTTTTTCAAATGTCTTCACCCAGTCAAAGTCGTTGTCGCCGTTAAAAACGTTATTGACCGCTTCGCATTCTTCTTGTGAAGCAAAGGTCTCAATGCTGATCATAATGTCTTCAACACTTTCTTCTTTTTGAATGCCAGTCCAAGGGTTAAGCACTGTGATAGTAGTCATTTCGGTTACTCCGTTACGCTGTGTGTTTGCTGCTTCGATAACCACAGCTTAGGGGAAATAATTTCCCCTTGCAAGTATTGTTTTAATTAGCCATTAGCCTAAGCCGCTTTAACTATCAGCGCCGCTACCGGTGCCAACACCTCACCCTCCCATCTATCCAGAACATCCAACAGCCGCTCCCATACGCCACCCCAGCACGCTCGGCCTGATCGTGTCCAGCGCCCCACGTCTACCGCTTCGCCGTGCTCCGTCTCAATCCAGGCCGCAATTCTTCGCGGATTGTGCAACCCTGGCCGGTTATAAGGGTACGTCGTCTCAGCGTGGTGGTGTATCGCAGCCGACACTATCCAGCGTAGTTGCCGCGCTGCCTCCGCTGTCGGGTATTCGCTCTGACCCTGTCCTGGTAAACGCATTTGCATACCAAAGTGCATCAACGCTGTGTGCAGCCACTCCCAATCCTCTGCCAGCTCATCCTTAGTAAATGGCCCGAAACAGTAGCGTGCCAAAGCCTGCAGGTGTTGCGGTTGGTTCTCGACGGCACTGATTACTTGGCCAGCCTCCAAGCCATGCACGATTTTCCAATCATTGTCGGGGCAAACGCCCTCATTGCTCGACTTCGAAACGTCCTCAAGTGCGGTGCGCATTTCAGATAACCGTCGCTCGCTGTTCAAAACTGCCCGCTTCAGTTCATCGAGGTTTGTATCAAAAGGCCCTGCGTTACTGAGCGCCTTCACGTTGCGTTTATGCTCGGCTATCAAACTGCGCAGCTTGGCACCGTTATCACCCACCTTTTCACGTATCCGTTTGAGGTTGTCGAACAAATCGGCAATAGGGCTGTTCCCGCGTCGCGTTTGATACGCCTGAAATATCATTGATCGTGCCGAGTCGTAACGCATCACTTTCCCCTACCGTTGCGTTTTCGTTGCGTTATTGCGCAACTGTTGCGTTTTGTTGCCTGCTGCGTTGCGTTTATCTCTGCAACCACTTCATCCCAAACGCTTTTTAGGCGTTGCGTTGTTGCGTGTGGGAATTTCTTTAACCATTTATCGTGTACAGCTTTTCGGCTCTCCTTTGGCACACTGAGCATTTGCCGTAAGACGAACTTCAGCTCGCATTCCTCGGCCCACTGGTGCCACTCAGGCGGGTAGCCGTTCTCCCCTCCTAGCTTGCGGCCATCGGGCCATGCGGTTGGGCACTCAATCACGACATCACCAGCATCACGCCCGCTCCAACAAAATACGCAGCCACTACCGAGAGCATCCCCGTGATCCAGCACGCAATCTGAACGTTGTCGCGTAGCCCTATCGCGCCGCCCATGATTATTGGCAAGACAATCATCAGTAGTCCGAGCCCATTGATTGCACTCATGCGCCTTCACTCCCTTCACCGATATAGCCATTGATAACCGGCACCTCATTGCCGCACTCGGTGCATACCAGAGCAGCCATAAATGGGCGCTCGCTCATAATGGCCAGCGGTGTGTAGGTTTCGCCGCAGCCGCATGTAGGGAATGCGGTTTCGCCTTGCTTTGGCTTACCTTGGATATCGATGACCTTACCCATGGCCCATCTCCTCTATCTGGACTAAGCACCCGCCGCCCTGCACTTTCTCGCCGCGAATGATCGTCAGCTGATCCACTTGCTCATCGTCTACCCACACGCCAGCAGCAGTGATTGCGTCCAGCGCAGCCTTTGAGTAGTTATCGATGTCGCGTTTCCGGCGGCACGGCGGAATCAGCACGAGCTTGACGGACAGGCGAGCTGTTAGCGGCGCGCCATTAAACTGGGCACTGATCTGCCTTACGGCATCTTCGCGATACTGGCGGCCTCTCTTGCTAGTGATCTTGCGGCCTCGCACCACGGCAGTGATGTTATTGACGGCAGGTGGGAACGGTAGAATTAGCTCAATCATCATTTCACCGCCTTAACTAGCTGTCGCCTAGCTAGTTGATCCAGTGTCATAGTAAGAAGCCTCTTTCCTGCATGTAGCGCACAGGGTCTTTCGCGCTTTTCCTGACGTTACAGGATGGGCACAAAAGCTGAATGTTCTCGGGCCGGTGCTTGCCGCCGAGCTTTAACGGCATAATGTGATCGACGTGATAACTCCGCTTGATGCCCTTGTTGCAGATTGCACATTTCCATTTCTGCAACTTCCCAAGCTTCGGAATAGTCCCGTAAGGAAGCTTTTCACCTTTAGCCATACGGCGGCTCGTTCGCCACTCTTTAACCCTGTGCTTGTTCTTTTTGCGCCATTTGCGAAGCCTCTCGGCCGACTTGCCTGTCTCGACCTGCCTTCGCCTAGCAGCCTCAGGCCCGCCACGCCAGCTAGGGCTTTCAGGGCCGCGATAGATAGTCACTTGCCCAGCTGCGAGCTTGCCCATAAATGTTTTGTGGGCTCGTTCTCTAACCTCGGGTGTATGCGCCGCAGGGTGAAGTGCGTTTTCGATAGAACACTTGTAACTGCAATACTTTGCTTGGCCAGCGTCTAACTGGCTTTTCTTGGCAAAGAATGAAGCCCCACAGGCAATACATTGTTTTGTTCTAGAGTCTCGTAATTCTTTCGACTTGATCTCTCTAGCCCGCCTTTTGCATATCGATGAGCAAGAATGCTCTCGCCAGTCACGACAACGCGGAATCAAGAAAGCGTTGCCGCACCCTTGGCATATCTTCTCGATCAGCTTGCTGGCATCTCGGGGCGGCTTCTTCTTCACGTAACGGGGACTCAACGCCTCTTCGACAGGTATCCCCTTGCTGATTCGCGCCCATAGGGTCTTCCATTTAACGCCAAGCTCTTCACCCCACTCCTGCAAGGTCTGCTCTTTGCCGTGTGCTGCATAAAGCTTCCTGCTCATATCACTCCCTCGCTGATTGCTCGGTCTAGTGTCCTTGCCACCCACTCCCACTGCTGATCCCATATCTCAGGCGTGCGATGTATCTCGTCATGGTGCTGGCGACACACTGGCATCGCCATTGAGTCAGGTGCGGTGGTTCCCATGCCGCTCATATGGCCAACGCCGATAATATGGTGCGGGTCGTCGGCAGGAGCGCCGCAAATTACGCACGGCTGCCGCTTTACCCAGTCCAAATACTTGCGGTTGCGATAGGGCTTTTGCTTGAGCATCACGCCACCTCCTTGTATTCGTCCGGACGGAAGCCACGTAGATTGGGATCAGTCAGCCGCATCCCCAGGCCAGTAAAGTGCTGGTACACAGCATCCAGATAGCGGGTTTTCTGGTCTTTGCTCATCAAGCGGGTACAGGGGAAGTCCAGCGGCTCTTGCATTAGCTCCAGCTTGGCTTCATACGGCAGCGGCTTAACGATCCGGTCATACTTCTCTTTAAACTCGGGCAGTTCCCAACGTAGGATGGGTACCGCAAAGTGCAGCTTGCAGAAGCCGCGGTACTCCTCGGCGGTGTGGTCGCCTTGGGCTTCTGCCTCCAGGAGCCATTTACGTTGGAGCTTGTTTTGATCAGTGCTACGCTTCACCTGGCGTTTACGCACCACGATCTCCACGTCTCCCCATAGCTGGATGGCATCTGTCAGAACGCGCGGGAGTTTCGCAACCGCTGCTAACGCCTCCTGAACTGACGATGCACGGCTAACAAATGGCTTTTGCTTGTTCATGCCGCACCTCGCATGATCCAATTTCCCACTCGCTCTAAAAGGCTAAGGCTGGCCATTTGGCGAACCTCTGACAGCGTTAACCCGTAAGGCGCGCCGTTATGAGTTAGTAACACCTCGTCAGTGGATGGAAAATAGCGGCTTGGCACCCAACCTTTGCGCTTCAAAGTCTCGATTTCAGCGTTGCTAAGTACGTCACTCGCAGGAATGCTCATCGTCAAAACTCCGCCATGGCTGATTTTTGTTTGCGCGGCTGTGGCTTTGTGCCTTCGATCATTCGGCTAACGGTTTCATGATCTAAGTCGTCAAAGCGGGCATGCCCTAATCGTCCATTGGCGTAGACCGTGCCAGTCTCGCCTTCGCGCTGTTTGCCGATAATGATTTCGGCAACGCCTTTGCTTTCGATGTTATCGGGGTGATAAACCTCGTCGCGGTAAAGAAACAGAATTAGGTCTGCATCTTGTTCCAGGCTGCCGGATTCACGCAGGTCGCTCATCATTGGCCGCTTGTTTGGACGCTGTTCAAGCGAGCGGTTTAGCTGTGAGAGCGCAACGACCGGACACCCTAGTTCTTTAGCCAAGGTCTTCATTGCGCGGCTCATTTCAGCGACTTCTTGTTCTCGGTTCCCGTGCTTACCATCTGCTTTCATCAGCTGGAGGTAGTCCACCATCACCACACCCAGTTGGCCGAAATGGTCACGCCACCGCTTTGCGGCACCACGCACCTGACTAGGCGTCATAGCTGCGCGGTCATCGACTATAAGTGGTGCATCTTTGAGGCCTTGGATAGCACTAGCCATGCGCGGCCAAAGCTCATCGGTCATGTGCCCTTTCGGGTCTCTGATAGCCTGTAGAGGAAGATTGCCAACCGCGGCGGCCATGCGATTACGCAAGGCTTGGCGATCCATTTCCATGCTGAAAATCAGCGCAGGCCGCTTATCGCGTACACAACAAGCGCGCATGATGTTCAGAGCGAAAGCTGTCTTTCCCATTGCAGGACGACCAGCCACTAGAATGAACTGCCCCGGGTGCATGCCCATCGTTCGGTGGTCTAAGTCATTCAAGCCGAAGCTCAGCCCCATCGCGCTTGTTTCGCCATTCCATTTGCGGTCTATCTCATCAAGCATGTCAGCAAGATCAGCTGACATTGGGCCAGCCTGATCAGCGTCGGCACGGATCAGGCGAGCCAAACGGCCTTGCGCATCATCCACAATGGTCATTAAGTCTCGGGCTTTATCACTGGCCATTGACTCAATATTGGAAAGCTCGCCTAGCAATTGCCGTCGGCTACTCAAGTCGGCAACGATGCCCGCATAGGTAAGAGCATTCGATGTGCTAGGTGTGTGTCGAGCAATTTCAGCTAAATAAGCAAGGCCACCTACTTCGTCATAAGTGTGGTCCGCTTCCAAACGTTCAGAGACGGTTACCACGTCACAGGCGTGGCCTGCATTACGAAGCCGTACGATGGCTGACCAAATGATTTGGTTTTCCAGTGCTGAAAAATCGCTGTGGCGGATAATGTCAGTGGCTTTGTCGATCAATCGATTATCAAGTAAGCAGGCACCAATGACGCTCTGCTCGGCCTCTAGGCTGCGCAGACTCATGCATCACCCCCGTGGTACTTCAGTTCAAGGATGGCGTCGAAGTGATTCCGCTCGACAACCCACTCCAGGGATAGCCATGTTGTGCCGTTCATCAGTAGCTCGGACTTGCGCAGAAAAGCGAAGAACCGTCCCCACCAAGCGACACCGTCTTCATACGTCGAGTAGAGCGGCTTACCAGTCTTGGCGTGTTTGATCACGAACCCAGCATTCCACCGGTTTTCCAGGTCAGCAGCTCGCTTGCTCCCAGGCCATAGCTCTTTGGCGTGCTGACGAAATTCCGGCATAACGTCTGCCCACAGGTCGATAATTTCCTCAAAGGGGCAGTTGCCAGACGCTGCACCAATTTCATCGAGCCAGCGCTGTTGGTTCAGGTAGGTGCTCGGGTGCATGGCATCGAAACCCAGCTCACCGGTACCAAGACGCCCCTTGATGTTCTCAGCTAACATTTTTCCAAAGGCGAGCGGGTCACCATGCTTCTTGGCTTGAGACCTGAATGCAGTCTCCGCCTTCTTTCGGTTTTTCTTCGGAAGACCTGCCGAGTAGAACGCTTCGAACCCCTCGTGCAACGCAGTTGCACATATAGGGTTCTTTGACAGGTTCAATGACTGGTTCTTAATGACAGGTTCTGGGTACAGCGGCTGTAGTACCCCTCCCTCAGCGGTTGTAGGGGGGTACCTCAACGGCTGTAGGGGGGTGGTACAGCCGTTGTAGTACTTCAACGGCTGTAGGGGGTCGATTTTCCATTTCTGTTTTCCAGGACGCGAAGGCTTGGCACGCTGCACTGGCTTACCCTTGCTGAGGGTAAGTTGATAGAGGTTACTTTGGTTTAACTCACCGCTACGGCGATGCTTGATAGTCAGAAATCCTGCGTCTGCCAATGCCTTGATGTGAGCTCTCACGGTGCTGACGCCTATCTCGCACTCTCTAGCGATGTAGCCAATGCTTGGCCAGCACTCGCCATCATCGTTGGCATTGTCAGCCAGCTTGATCAGAACGAGCTTACGCGCAGGGTTCCCGACTTTGACCTTAAAGGCTTGGTCCATCATCATCAGGCTCATTAGAAAGGCACCTCCATACAAGCAGAGTCGCGCTTATTGCGAGCCACTAACGCACCATTAACGCGCTCTTTGCTCTCTGCCTGACGTCGGCGGATGGTATACAGGTCTACCATTGAGTCGGGAATATTTTCTCCGATGGCTGAGTAGCTCATGAATGCATGCCGAATGGCGTTTAGCTCCGCTCCAAAGAACTCTCGGTTAAATCCAATACGCCACTCTTCCAAGTGACGATGGATAAAGCTTTCGGCGGTATGACAGTCGGCAAACCACTCAGCAAACATGCAGTCGAAAGGCATCGGCACGCCTGTAGCGAAGAGCTGGTTCATACGAACCCCTACGCTCCCAGTAGTCCTGCCGATTTTGTAAATATCGGGCATACACCCATTTTCCAGCACATAAACCCAGCCTGCCTTAGCGAAAAAGCGCTTTGGATCAATTTGGTTGGGAAACTTGTAGATGTTTGACTTCTGCATTAATCTTTACCTTACGTTAAGTACTTCAAAGCCCAGCACGCTCCCCAGCGTTTATTGCTGGGCTTTGTCGTTTATGGCTTATCTCAAGACGACCTGACAGGGCCTCATATCGCCCCTAAAAAGCGGGCGTTAGCCCGCTGGCACTAAACCGCTCGCAACGTTTTTTTACGCCGTAAGCTGTAAAGCTGATCCTTCAGCGGCCCCGCGATAGCAATCGCGTGATCGAGCATCACGTCTTCTACTGCCACCCCGCGCCGCGATGCTTCCTGTGCAACCACCTCTTGGTGCTGTGGCGTCATGCGCCGATAAGTGCGCGTTAATGCTGCACGGTTCACAGTCACTCCTCGGACCTAATCCGGCCCTTCTGCTAGGCGCGTAAGCGCTGCATCATCTGCTCAGTGATGCGGTTTTCGATGAGGTGCGCCATGAGGGCTTCCACCATGTCGTCTTGTGCGGCTTGCATGCTCTGGCCTTCGGCCAATCGCTTTAGCAGCACGTCTTGCCGGAGGTTAATCACCTCCATGCCCACTAAGGCGCACTCCCGTATTGCATGGGAGATAACGCCCCCGTGGCGCATTTCGGCCACCTGTTCCAGCGCGAGGTATTCCGAATCCTTAAAGCGCACGCGAGCAGGGTTATCCAGGTGCTCGCCTTCCGCCTTGCGGGTAGTGGGAATACGAGGTTCACGGTTCAGCATTGAGGCTTCCTTCTTCGTTTTTGCTGAGATCGCGGCCTTCACAGGCAGGCGGTTGGGGTTAGGCGACCTGTGTTGCTGGATCGCCAAAAATATCGGGGCGCAAGCCTTCAATAGTCAGCTCACCATCTGTGGCGTCTTGAAGTCGCTTGGCCATTTCAAGTGATGCTTTCCGGTGTCCACCCGAGAGCTGCCAGAGGTAAGCCACTGACGTTTCAGCGCTCTCTGCTACCAGCTGTCGTTGATCGGATGATGTTTTGCTAAGCCAAGTTCGTAATTGATGAGACATATGGCATCTCCTGTTTAATGCTAAACAATTTAGCTTTGCGCTAATTTAAAATCAAGCAAGGATTAGCATTTTGCATATTTATCATTCTGCTAAATACTGCGAATATCCAGGCATGGACGCTTACCAAATTCGCAAAGAAAACTTGCTGAAACTCATGCAGACACGCACAAAAGCGGCGTGTGCTGACAAATGGGATACATCAGCCTCTACGCTCAGCCAGATAACCTCGAAAAAGTCAGTGAGGAATTTGGGGGATACGCTCGCGCGCAAAATAGAACGCGCGGAAGGTTTGCCTGTTGGCTGGTTGGATAGGACGCACGCTGATTCCGATATCGATAGCCACAACGCAGGTGCGAGCTTTATCCATAAGCCTCGGGGGCCTAATGAACTAGAGCTTCACGACACGGAAATACTGGATGAGGACACTCCGCTTAGAGATGACGAGGTTGAACTTCCTTGCTTCCGAGAAGTGGAGTTTGCAGCTGGTGATGGCAGCACTCAGGTAATCGAGAACCATGGGCATACGATGCGCTTCCCGCTGTCAAAGCTTGCCAAGCGCGGTGTATCTCCAGAAAACGCGGCATGTGCCACCGCTACCGGCACCTCAATGGAACCAACGATTGCCGATGGCTCCCCTATCGCTATCGATAAAGGCACTCGCTATATCATCGATGGCAAAATTTATGCCCTTGATCACGGTGGCATGCTGCGTATCAAGCGTCTTTACAAAATGCCTTTAGGTCGCGTGCGTCTTGTTAGCGACAACTCAGATGAGTACCCGGAAGAAATGCACAGTCTTATGGGTCCCGATGCTCCGAAGATCATCGGACGAGTGTTCTGGTGGGAAGTATTTGACTAGCATTAATATATTAAAACTAAGAACATGCATTATTTAAGGGAATAAAATCATGATCACCAAAGAAAGAAAAGCTTCTTTTTTTAGCCTTTCTTATCAATTAGTTCACACTTACAAACTAAAAAGCAAAGAAACTTACCCTAAGCCATCATCGGCCATTATAAGCCGAGCTTCTGATCTTTTAATAAAAGGAATCAGCAAAGGAGAATTTTATGAAACTAAAAATGAAAAATTTGTGATACTAGACTATGACATCCAAAAAAAATACATTTTGATATTATTTAATTTCACTACAGACCGCTACTCAGACCCTACTTATTATAATGACAAAGCAGGAACTCGTAACAAAATTTCTAAAAAACAAGATGAAAAGATGGAGTTTTCATGCCATGTATTAATCAAAAGAGACGTAGTTAACGGCGACAGCGAGATGATCGTCGAAAAAGTAGCTGGATTTAGTAAGCTACGCCTGACAAACTTAATTAACAAGGCATTTAGAAGTGCCAAAGTAAAAAACCCTTTAGATTTTGAGTACAATCATCCTGATGGCTCAAAAGATAGCACTGGAAAACCAAGAAAATGTAAATTTAAATTTATCGTACATGTAGATGGTGTTCCATCGCATCAAATGAAAAACGATATAGAAAATGGCAAAATATCTGGCTTAGAATTAATTTCACGTCAAAAATTCAAAAACTGGGATCAAGCTGGATATTTCACTGAAAAGACCACTCATGTTAAAATGGAGTTTAATGCTCCTCAAGGCTCTAGAATGGGCAGCCTGAAGACTTTTCTTAAGTCATTAAAATCGACCCATCCCGATTTAGATCGGGCGAAATTGCGGTTCAAACCCCCAGGTCAAACTAAAGGCACTGAGTCAGCGGACTTTGACCTATCAGAGCAAGACCCTACCAACTGCGAATATTACAACAAAACAGCCTCTCTAAACTATAATGCTGACAATACTTCATATAGCCAGATTGTCCCCACAATTGTTAATAGTATGAAGTATCATTTGAGGATACGCTGATGCTATCACAAACTGTTCTGAGACCATTTGCTTACTTACGTATTGAGCATCATTCTAAATGGCTGGTTGATTGGGCACTACCTTTTTCTTTAGCTACAATCGTTACTTTAATTAGTGGCCTTGGAGATCATTATACAGGAGATCTGCTGTCTTGGGGTTTTTTAAAGAACGATATATCAAATTTAGTTAGCATTTTACCTGGTTTTTATATCGCAGCTCTTTCCGCTATTGTTGTATTTAATAGAAATGACATAGACAAGCATATGCCGGACCCTACTCCGGTTATGAAAGACCCATTAGGTGGCATCATATCCCTCACAAGGAGAAGGTTTTTAGCATTAACGTTTTCATTTTTAACTGCAGAGTCTATTTTGCTTCTTGTATTAATAGGCCTTGGCCCATCATTAAATGCCATTTCTTTTAACCTATTGAGTGAAGACCTATATTTTTTATCGAAGTACACATTCATCTATATTTTATTTTTAATTTTTTCCCAACTGGTAACAGTAACTTTCCTCTGTCTTTATTATTTAGGTGAGCGGCTACATCAACCTGATCCATAAATGCTAGACCTTACCTCTAATATCTGATGCTAAATATTACATTAGCTTTTGATTCGATCACTCGAAATATTGGCTTTTTACTCTTCCTTAAACCGCTCTGATGTGGCTAACCTTAAATATCATAAATACTTTGAGGGAATACCGATGGCTAAATTTCTAGCTATTATCATTATGGCATTGTTCATAGCTTTGCCAGCTTCTGCAACAAAGCCTACCGCCGCCACGCCCCATCCCGAGCAGCATATACAAGCACTGCCCGATACCCCACAGTTTGACGATGCAGCATGCGAACAGTCTCTTGGGAAATTTCCTGAAGAGCTAAATATTGCACAGGGAGGATGCTGCCGCGTATGCCGCAAAGGAAAAGCCTGCGGTAATTCCTGCATTAGCCGAAGCTACAACTGCACAAGGCCACGCGGTTGCGCATGTGACGGCTAATAAGCAAAAAATTGAATATGAATAACCGCCCATCGAGGCGGTTTTTTTATGCGCTAAATAAAAAAATTAGCATTTTGCTATTGACGAATATTTAGCATCAAGCTAATTTTATTAGCACGAACACAGCGCAACATGTTCAGGCCCTCACAGGCCACGCTCTTTAACAACATGATGAGCCTAGCCAGCCGTAGCGGGTAACGCCGCGAGAGTTCGCTAGGAGTACGCCGCCCAGGGCTGTCGAAAATCTGGGACGAAATGGCCCATTCAAAGAGTGGGCATTCGGAAGCACGCTGAAGCTGTGTGAGCAGAAAAGAATATATCGGTGAAAGCCGAGAATCCGTGCGGATCGGACTCAGCGTGTTTCACGAATTACAAAGGAGATCGTTTATGAGCAAAGAACTGAAAGAACTCTACCTCGCAGCCCAACAAAACCAAGAGGCTATACAGCAAAAAGAGATTGAGATTACCAAGCTTAGAAAACAACAGCGAGACCTTGAGCAGGCGCTAATGAATAAGGTGGCCGCCACCGCAGGCGATGACAGCCAACCTTTTACGAATGCCGCATTATTCGTATTCAGTGGGGTATTTGCCGTCTCGAATAGCAAGTTGTTCTAACACTTGCATACGAGCGCTGAGGTTTGAGAGAAGGTTTGTTAGTGCCGAGCTGGCTCTTGTCACATCACTCATTCCTTCTGGACCAGCCTTGAAAGCCAAATCAGTCAAACAATTCATTAATTCTTCGTGCTGTTCAGCAAAGTCTACATCTGTCAGAGCCGCAATCCTCGGCTGTTTTGGTGGTTGTTCCATTTTTTAGCTCCTGGTGTGTGGAAACTTCAGGATAACTAAGACGCGGGAGCTGCGATAGTGCCACTGAATGCCTGCCGCCTGGGATGAGAATACAGGCGGCATCGGTATGCTGCTTGCCCTGTATCTGCCATGGGCTATGGGGAAGCGCCAGGCAGCATATCGATGCACCCGCATCAACTCCCTGCTTGCCCGCTCCCAGCGGGCTTTTTTAATGGCATGGCAGCGCATCGTTGCCATGCCCGCGCTGCTTCCCTACACCGACTCACTGCACTGGCACTGCGAGAGACTCGAGGCAGCGCGCACTACACAGGAGGCTTTATGGCAAATCTACCCACTAAGGCAATCAGTAAAGAAAAGCTACGGCGCCAAGCGGATGATGACGCCGCCATCCGCTACCGACGGCGCTTGGAGTTAGATCAGCGCTTAGCTGATATGCGGCTTGAGAAATCGTTACGTGAGGTTTGGCGGTGAGAGCCGCGTCCACCCTTCGCTAGAAGCCGTAACGCAACACCATCCTTATTTCACTCATCTTCAAGGTGAAACGACATGAACGCCGCCCAGATTGAGCAACGCGCCCAGCGACGCGCCAAAGGCTATGCGGTTGGCCAACGGCCAAAGCTGGCCAGTCGCCCTTTCCAACCAGATTTGAGCAATCCCGCCGACCGCGCCAATGCGGCCCGCATGGAAGCGTATGCCAGTCGGCGTGCTGGTGCAGCCGCCCCACTCCTTCAGCTTTGGAGCGCCTAATGAGACGTGAAACGAAAATTCAGCTTCGCGCTGAAACCATCTCTGAGTCTATACACGACGGCGATCCCGAAGGCGTAGCTAAGTTTGCCGCTTACCTTGACGAAGTTGGTGATCTGACCAGCGCGATGGATGAGCTCACGCCCACTACCACCGTTGCAGAAATGGTCAATGCCTATATCCAGCCGGTCTCTGGACAAAGCGTGCTGTACTCATGGGCAAAAGATGTAGCCGAGGACGAGCTGTTAGGCGAGGAAGAAGACCGCGCCGAAATGGAAGCAAGCTGGAGGGCCGCATGAGCAAGTGGCGAATTACCGGCGCTGGCTTTTATAACCTTCACGGCGAAGCGGTATACACCGTCACGAATGGCTGTAAGCGCCTAGACCACCGCGACCATGACGAGTTAGGGAAGTTGCTCAACGATGCCGAGGCTATACGTGAATCCCTGCGCAATTTAGTAGGGCTTGCCAAGATGGGAGCTGCCCCCTTAGCCACGTACAAAGCCGCTATCGAGCAAGCAAACCAACTGCTGAACAAATAAAAGCCCCTTTCGTGCGCGAACACGTTAGGGGCCATTGATCAATGTCGAGATAGATCACTGGGGAGTATAAACCATGAACCCAACCAACGAGAAGCCGCGTTTACGCGTGCCTTCCGGACGCTATCGCGTTGTCGATAGCGCCGACCACTTAGAGCTATGGCGCGATGTAAATACGACGCCGACAACGGCTATCAAGAACAAAGATGTTAAAGGGCAAAAATTAACCGCTCTTGAACCTATGCATGTCATCGAACAGGCCACGAGAAAGTTTGGCCCGATAGGCATCGGTTGGGGCTATCGAATTGAAGTAGATCGCTTTGATCAAGGCGCGCCCGTTTACGACACCAAAAAAGAAAAGCTGCTAGGTCATGAGCTAACCCACACGATTCGTCTTGCACTTTGGTACAAGTGGAACGGCCAAGTAGGCGAAATCACTCAGTATGGCCACACGCCCGCCGTTTATTACACGAGAGGCAACTACTGGGTAACAGACGAAGACCCGGCTAAAAAATCGGTTACCGATGCCATCAAGAAATGCTTAAGCCTTCTCGGGTTCTCCGCTGACGTCTATTACGGCAAGTTCGACAACAAGGACTACACCAAGACACAGCAAGCAGCTACCCGCATCGCAGTAGCTGAGAACCAAGACGCTGAGATAGACAAGCTTCGGCAGGATTATGCCGACTGGCTCAAGCGTGAATGCGACACCCTGCGCAACAAAATCCCACATCCCAAAAGCATCGAGCTTGCTTCAACGGGCATCCTCAATCGTTTGCCTGATAAAGCCAGCATTGCCCGTGTGGAAGCTGACAAAGGCAGAGACATGATCATCAAAGCACGCGATGAAGGTATCGCCCGCGTCTATGCCGAGCAAGAAAAAGCCAAACAGCAAAAAGAGGAAGCGACCCATGACTAACGCAGCCCCCAACACCGACTACAAAGGCGAACTTGTTGAGCTTAATGCCGTAGAGCAGGCCCTTGCAGGGCTGCGTGAGAAGTACGGAACTGTGCCCAATGTGCAGACCAAAGAGGGTTATGAGCTCTGCAAAAAAGGGATCAAAGAGCTTACCGGCTATCGCACCAAGACAGAAGAACGTCGCAAAAAAATCACTAAGCCACACCGCGACTTTATTGACCAAGTTAATAACTACGGCAAGCGGCTAACTGCTGATTTGAAAGAGATTGAGCAGCCGCTGAGAGACGCAAGGCAGCACGAGGACGAGCGCGCTGAGCGTGAAAAGCAACAGCGCATCGCCAAGCTGCGCGAACGCATCCAGGTCGAAATCCTCAGCTACCGAGATACAGCGGTAGGACTAGGCTCTACCGGCCTAGCAGAGTTGCATGATGCAGCCGTGAACATCGACACCGACGGCTATTTTGACGTGACCAAAGAGGCCGAGGACGCAAAAGCGGAAGTACTGCAGCACATCAGCGAAATGCACGGCCGCGCTCTTGAGAAAGAGCGCCTGGCTGCCGAGCAAGCCGAGGTAGAAGCAGAGCGTCGCCGCTTACGCGAAGAAAACGACAAGCGCGAGGCTGAACAGCGAGAACTTGAAGAGCTGCGCCGTTTCAAGGCAGAGCAGGAAGCCAAACGAAACCCACCTCCTCAACCTCAACCTGAACCAGCTCCCCTGCCCGCCGCTGCTGAGCATAAGCCGCTTAATACAAGCCGCCTCAGCGCTGCCGCTGATTCCTACTCTAAGCCAGCGCCCACCGCAGCCAAACCCGAAACGGTCACCATCAGCCGCGGCGAGTATGACCAGTTGCTAGCCGACCAAGCCAAGCTGCGCGCACTAGAAGCCATGGGCGTCGATAACTGGTCCGGCTATTCCGCAGCGATGGATCAACTAGCCGCTTAACCAACTAATACTTCCTACCACAAGGGGCCTCAAGGCCCCTTTTCTTTGGAGCCTACTATGAACCCTGTTCTCTTCTTCGATACTGAAACCACTGGCCTGCCTGACTGGAAATCTCCCAGCGAAAGCGAACACCAGCCACACTTGGTGCAGCTCGCCGCAATCCTTGCAGACACCGACACGCGCAAGGAAATCGCCACACTGGATTTGATCATTGCACCGGATGGCTGGGAAATTCCGGTTGAGGTATCTGATATTCACGGCATCACACATGAGCATGCTGCCGCTGTCGGTGTAGATGAATCCCTCGCTCTCAACCTTTTCTTCCAACTTTGGGGCCGTTACCCACGGGTAGCCCACAACCGCACCTTTGATCAGCGCATCATTCGCATAGCCGCCAAACGCTATATGAGCGAAGGCGACGCAGAGGCTTGGGCCGATAAAGACGAGTTTGCCGACACTATGCTTCTGGCCAAGCCCATTATGCAGATGCTTCCCAAAGGCCGGTATGGCTACAAGTCGCCCAAGCTATCTGAAGCCTATGAGTTCTTCACCGATAAGCAATTGGAGAATGCTCACAGCGCTATGGCCGATACCCGCGCTTGCATGGAAGTTTACTGGCACCTGCTCGACCACGAAGCCAAGGCCGCATGAAGTCGATCACTAAAACAGTCACTACCACCTACACGCCGGAGTGGATAAGGCAGGAATTCACGGTCTACGGGCCTGAATTTCGAAAGGCGCGTGAAAGACAACGAAAAAAGTATAACCGCTGCTTTGCCTGTAACACCCCTTTTCAAGATGGCGATGTTATGGCGCTTGGAGGGTTTGGCAAGCACGGCAATAAAGCACTTTGTCAGACGTGCGCCACCGATATTGCCCAAGAAGAGGACTCCTAAATGAAGTTATCCAACACACCAACCACCTTTCATATCCATATTCCTGTGAGCGTGTTGCTCAGTTATGGCGATAAACGCTTGGGCGATATCGTCACACATCCTGAAGGCGTGGACGGAGCTCGCAAAGAGCTTCGACAAATGCTCGCAGAAGGTAACCAAGTGTTGGTCTGTGATAGCAGTTGCGACAACCGCAATCCAGATGGCTCATGTGCAGGTCACCCCGCCGCGAAACCGGAAGCCGCTTAACTTATCCCATACCTTGGGGCCGCTGGCCCTACTCACCACACCTCAATGAGGTAACTCGCAATGGAACTTAACCCGCAGGCATTCACCATGATGCTGGCCAAGCTACGGCGCGGCCAAACACTCGAAGAGCTCTCCGAAGTGTTGGTAGAAGCACAGGATCGCTGCAAGGAGACCGGCAAGATGGCGGAGATTACCTTGAAGGTGAAGATCAAGCCGGAGAAAGGCATGCCGGGCATGTACATGATCACGGACGAAATCAAAAAGCGCCTGCCCGAGTTTGATCGCGGCGCAAGCGTCATGTTTGAAGACGCCAACATGCAGCTTCAGCTTGAAGACCCGCGTCAACAGAAGATGGATTTACGCGAGGTAGAGCTGCAAAAGCGAGAGGCCAAAAAGCTCGCTGAAGAAACCAAGCCCACCCAACTGAAGCAGGTATAACCATGGAACAGTCTTTCGTAGCAGATGCCTTAGCCGCCGGCACAAAACTAGCAGGCTTTAACCCCGAGCAAGATCAAGCCGTCATGGTGCCAGAAGGCTACCGCATTGAAGACCTTGAACAGTACCGTCTTACCCCGCGTAGGACAGCCCAAACGGTCACCATTCATAACGCCGCCGACTTCACCCGATACGTTAATCGCTTCAAGAACGAAGCAACGAGCGTATACGCCGACCTATCCCATACGCGCTTTACTGCAGTGATCGACCATCCTGACAAGGATACGCCCGCCTGGGGTGGCCATCGCGCTACTTACGCTTGCCCTCACTCACGCAGCTGGGAAACGTGGTCGAAAGCAGACGGCAAGAAAATGTCGCAACACGACTTCGCCAAGTTCATCGAAGACAACTTGCCGGACGTTCAAGAGCCCAACGGCAGCGACATTCTCATGGTTAGCCGGACGCTAGAAGCCAAAAAGAAAGTCGACTTCCAAAGCGGTGTGCGCCTGGATAACGGAGAGGTACAGATTACCTACAGTGAGGAAATTCAAGGCACAGCTGGCAAAGGCACGATTGAGATTCCCGAAGTGTTCAAGCTAGGCATTCCTGTATTCGAAGGCGGCGACCACTATGCGCTAGACGCGCGCCTGCGTTATCGCATCGGTGACGGGCAATTAGTGATGTGGTTCGACCTACTGCGCCCTGAGCGACTGCTAGAAGATGCATTCGCGCAGACCATGGCCAGCATCAAAGAGACGTTAGGCGATGACGTAATGATCTTGCACGCCGACGCGCCGCGCTAAGAGATCACCCACGACTAGGCCCCACGGGGCCTTTTTATTAGGAGGTCATATGGCTCAAAAATTACGCGACATTGCTGTTAAGACTGGTGAATACCAGGATCGGCAATCAGGTCAAACGAAGGGCCGCTGGCAAAATGTCGGCGCTCTGATGAAGAACGACGACGGTAGCGAGTTCATTATCCTGCACCGTTGGTTTAACCCAGCAGGCCTGCCCAATCCTGAAAACCGCGATAGCGTGGTGATGTCATGTTTCAAGCCGAGCCGGCAGCAAAGTAATGGGCAGGCACCGGCTAATAATGGTGGTTACCAACAACCACCCCAGAACCAGCGCCCACCACAGGGACAGCAACCGCAACAAGGGCAGCAGCTCCCCTACGGAGCGCCCAACCCTGCGCAATATGACGACTTCGACGACGAAATCCCCTTTTAAATGACTCATCGCGCCTAACCGCTTGCACATCGGCTCGGGAGGCGCGTGGTTTATCTGTACCAATAAGCCAGTGCAGCTGAGATATGCCGCCCTCCTTAGCTCTACCCCGCAACCGCTGGCATGGGGTCAGCCTGCGCGGGCCGAGTTGACTGTTAATCAGTAGGCATAGGCAAAGCCGTAAGCCCCACGATACGGGGTCATTCAAATTTAGGAGGCATCTATGAATGAGCGTCTGAAAGAGTTGGCAGAACGGCTTACAGAGCCAGGCAGCAAATGCCAGCACCTCAGCATGTCTGAGGTGCACGAACTTAGCGAGGCAGTGCTAGAGCTGCTTGAAAAGCCCGCCATCATTGAAACCAAGCAAGTGTTTGCCGTCATCCGTAACGCCGATGGCACAGAAGGTCGTGGGCCAAATTATGTGATGGCGGTATGCGAAGCTGAATCAACAGCTCGCCGCTTGGGAAAAGGCAAAGACGTTCAAGGCTCTGACTGCGGCATTGTGCCGACAGTGGCTATACGGATCGGCAACCAAGACTACGCCACACCCTGCTCGTGGCTTGCCCCATGCCGCATTCATGAACGCAATTTAGATGATAGAGCAGCAGAGAGGGAGCTTCAGGATAAGCGCGCGTCCGAGCAGAGAAAGCAAAAAGCGCTAAATCGTGCCAAAGCCGCCGGCCTGAGTGACGACGATATCAAAGCGCTACGAGGTGAAGCGTGAGGATTTTCCAATCGAGTGGTAAAGGCCGAAGCCGCATCACGATTGATGGCCGCGACTTTGTGGGCAACAACGTAGTGATCAATAGCGATGGCAAAGTAATTGTTGATGGTGTTGTGCAAAGCAGTTCTCTAGTAGGCCCTGTCACCGTTGAAATTCATGGTGACACCGACAAAGTAGAGGTTGCCGCTGGCAGTGTCAGCGTTACAGGGAGCTGCAGCAGCGCCAAAACGCAAAGCGGTGATATCACATGCGGTGATGTGACTGGCAGCGTTAGCAGTATGAGCGGAGACATACGCTGTAAGCACGTTGCGGGTAGCTGCAAAACAATGTCAGGCGATATTTACAGAGGCTGATTATGAAACTGAATATCACAACGCACATCATCGGTGATGACGAAAATGATAAACGCCCGTTAATCGCTGGAGGAAAAATCGAAATGGCCAGTGCCCTGGGTGATCTCAAGGCTGAAGTAACGGAAGGCAAGCATAAGGGCCGCTCAATCGAAGCTTTTGTTTGGTTCGGTTGCGATGACGAGAGTGCTCGCATCCATATTACAGAAGCATCCACCGGCTACTGCCTAGAAAAAATTGAGGCTGTGGTGATGGTTAACGGCAAGCCATGCAGCGCCAAAAAACTGCCTAATGACGCACTGCTGAACATGGTTCCTAGCCTCATGGAAGCTGCCAAGAAAGCAGGGTTCTATCGCTTCGAGAAAGCCGACGATGCAAAGGCCGACACGCTTTTCGAACGCATCGACGCTTTGCCGAAAATCAAAGCAACTGGATCGCTAGTAGCCTAGGAGAGAAATGAGCTATTACCCAAAACCAACGATGTGTATGTCCTGCCGCCACGCCATTGCCGATTGTGGCCACCTGCACTTTTCGTCAATGCCCATACTAAGCACAAGCAAGCACCGCATTATCGTCAGCTGTAAGGAGTACCAAGATGCTCGACCAGCTCCCGAACGCCAAGCGAGTCGCCGCAATAGTCCGCAAACGGCGGCTTATTCCTGATACGCCACGCTGGCGATTATCGACCAGATTATTCAAAGACTACCGCCGCCAATGAGCGGTTTTTTTTGTGCCCACAGGCCCTGCTTGGGCCTCGCTGTCCACCAAAGGAGACGCCACCATGGACCTGTTATTAACGCTAGGCGAGATAGAGACCCTGACTGGCCGCAAGCGAACCAAGGAGCAATGTGCCTCGCTTGATGCCATGGGAGTGCGCTGGAAGGTTAATGCCAGTGGCGCACTTATTGTAGGCCGTCGGCATGTTGAGCAAGTGCTGTGCGGCGAAAATCTCAGTCAGGCGACAGAAACCAAACGACCTAATTTTGAGGCCTTACACGCATGACGCAGGAAAACCCAGGCATTCCCAGGGTGTATTGGAAAAGTGGTGCATGGCGCTATAAGTGTAACGCCCGCCAGAAAGCACTGGTGGGCAAAAGTTGGATACGCCTGGGAGAAACAGCTAAGGAAGCCCAAGCCGCGTATGAACAGTGGCAAGAGCGGCTATTCCCTAAAGCAGGCATGGGCCGCATATTCGACCGCTATGAAGCCGAGATAATCCCCGCCAAGCCTGCTGAAGCTACAAGACGCTCCAACCTGCAGGAGCTTAAAAAGCTGCGCGCTGTGTTTGCCGATTGTGAGCCAGGCGATATAACGGTTCACGACATTTATCGTTATATGGACGCCCGCGGCGTTCAGTCTAAAACGCAGGCCAACCATGAGTTGGCATTGCTCAAGCACATATATAGGTACGCCCAGCGCTGGGGAATTGTCGAACACAACCCCGCCGATCCGGTGACCAAGTTCAAGCTCAAGCCGCGTGACCGCTATATCACACACGCAGAATTTAGCCGCTTCCTAAAATTCACCTCCCCGTGGGTGCGCCGCTATGCCCTACTTAAATACAAAACCGGATTACGCCAACGCGACCTTCTCACTCTTCGCCTAGATCAGCTTACGCCGGACGGTATCGTGCTACGCAGCAGTAAGGCAGGTAAGCAGGCGCTGATACCGTGGGACGATGAGCTTAGGCGATTAGTGCAGGAGATAAAGGCCGACAATCTAGGCCGTGGCAAGCAAGGCCCCACGCTGTTCTGCAAGCGGGACGGTATGCCCTACAACAAGGATAAGTTTCATAGCCGCTGGCAATACGGAATGCGTAAAGCCATGCATGAGGGCCACGTTGAACGGTTCACAGAGCACGATATTCGCGCCAAGCACGCAACTGATGCAGATAACCAAGGTTACGACGCAATGACCAACTTGCAGCACAGCGATCGGCGAACAACCGAGGTCTATCTACGTGCTAAACGAGTGTTGACGGTAAGTACGTTAGGAGCGGAAGAGTTCTTAGAAGATTAGACATTAGTCTATTGTGCACTGGTCTAGCGAAAGCAGTATAACGGCAGGTGTTCCCCTCGTTATATTTTCGCCCTTTTTTGACGCCTAGAAACAAAAAAAGGAACCAGCCAAGTAGCTGATTCCCTTAATGTTTTGGCGGAGGGACAGGGATTCGAACCCTGGATAGGCTATTAACCTATGCCGGTTTTCAAGACCGGTGCATTCAACCGCTCTGCCATCCCTCCGGCTTATGGGTGCGTATAATAACAGCTTTCCC
>Ga0098062_1000098_pt1 | contig 57363 bp, 50 predicted proteins | sample 23_taG_FD_81592 | JGI IMG/M metagenome (GOLD analysis project Ga0098062, IMG submission 81592) | Marine viral communities from Cariaco Basin, Caribbean Sea - 23_WHOI_OMZ | ecosystem: Environmental > Aquatic > Marine > Oceanic | place: Caribbean Sea: Cariaco Basin | collected 2014-11-11 | reverse complement strand
GCTGTTTGATTTTGTTCTCAAGAACAAAGACAAACACGCGGCGCGCCAAATGCTGGACACCGCCACCATGAAACCGGTGTTCCACATCTCCGCCAAATTCCCGGCCAGCCGCGGCTGTTGTGCTTTGGTTGCGCCCTTGGCGGAACACCCCACCAATAAAAACCAGGTTATCGTTTACGACCTGCGCGAAGACCCAACGGAGCTCATCAACGCCACGCCGGAGCAGATTCGGGAGCGAGTGTTTACCTCACAAGCCGACCTGGGTGAGGGCGTAGCGCGCTTCCCCCTGAAAGGCGTTCAGGTAAACAAATGCCCCGTACTGGCCCCGGCCAACATGCTGTCTACGCTTTCCAAAGAACGCTTGGCGGAACTGGAATTGGATGGCGATGTACTGCGCACCAATCTGGCCAAGCTGCGAAACGCGCCGGGCTTGCCTGAACGAATTGCCCAAGCCTTCGATCGCAGCTTTGAAGGAAGTGACCTGACCGACCCCGACGAGCAAATCTATGCCGGCGGTTTCATCAGCAACGCCGACCGGGAGCGCCTCAAAGACCTGATTGCCCAACCAGTAGAAACGCTAGGTGAGCAAGAGGTACGTTTTGATGATGAACGCTTAAGCGAGATGCTTTTCCGCTACCGCGCCCGAAACTACCCGAACACCCTGAGCGGCGAAGAAATGGAGCGCTGGGAAGCCTTCAGAACGGAACGCCTGATGAACCCGAAAAAAGGCTGGCGTTCACTGGAGGCCTACGGGCTGGAATTGCAGCGGTTGGCGAGTGACCCGGAGCTGTCGCCGAGGAATCAGCAGATCTTGGAGGATTTGCATTTGTATGGGGAATCTTTGATTCCGTATATGTAAAAACGAGGGGCCAATCTTGGCCCCTCACTTCATTTATCTCCGCTTCTGAAAATAAACACTCAAACTCTGCCCCATCAGGCTCTGCACCTCACTCCCCAGAGCCTCCGCCTGAATCTGCGTTTGAACAGGCTTGGTAGCCAAGCTGTGGCCATCTTCATCGCGGGCTTTGACGAGTTTCCATTCCACTTCGTTGCTGGCCAGCGCCAGCAGATCTTTTAGTTGGCTGGCATCCTGCGGGCGGAACCAGCGGTCGCGGCAGCCACCTAGGCTGTAGAAGGCTTCGTCTTTCAGCAGATCGGCCCACGTGGAGTCATGCTTGTTCGCGAGAACCATACGCCGCAGTTGCCGCAAGGCGGTGCGCGTGGGTTGCAGGTTGTGCTCGTCAATCAAACGACGGATATGCTTGTCGCCGGCGGTTTGCTCGCCCATGTGAGTGTGCATGTGAACCACCGCGCCGCTGATGGCAGCGCTATTGATCAGTGCAGCAACAGAAAGCTCTGTCATGGCCGGTGAAGGCAAATGGCCGACTTCTACCCAATGAACTTGATGGCCATCCGCCACGAATTGCTGGGCGATGGACCACGGCCAGAACACGATGTTATCGATATTCAGCGTGCTGGCCATGCGCGTGGCTTTGGCGATGTTCGCAAGAGATTCGTCAACCGCGATAACTTCCACATCATCCAGATACTGCGCCAACTCCATCGCTCGCTGACCAGACTGTGCGCCGCATACCATGATGCGCAGGGTGGCGGGTAGGTGGTCGGTGTTTAGACCCAGTTCCTGCGCTATCACCGACTTCAAGCTGGTTTCGGTGCGGTAGGCCAGTTGGCTCCACGCGGGCCAGGCTTGCGGTACATCCGTTTTCGCCAGGCAGAGTTCGTCGGCTTTCTCATCAAAGTTTTGTTTGATGGCTTCTTCTTCTGCCCGATTGTAGTAGCTGGCAGCCATCATGGGCTGCATGGCCAAGGGCCAGTCCACCAGGTTCCACTGGCCGAGATTCATGGCAAAACTTTGATGGAACAGAGCACCGTACAGAGCGCTGATCATCAGGCTTCCGATTAATGCTTCTTGCGGCTCACCCATCGCAAATTGGGCAACGATGCTGTCGTTAATGGTGGCGGTCAGGCGTTCTTCGTCATCGTCGGCTGCTAAAGCGTAATCGGTGCGGTCGGCGTATTCGGCAATAGCTAAACACAGTGGCTGAAGTTCGTCCCGCAGGCTAACAGTTTGCGCGACTTCCGACAGAATGCTGCGGCGAAGCAGGGTGACCAGCTCTTCAACTTCAGCGCAGGGCATCAGGGTTTTCTTGAGCGCGAGAATCAGCAGCTCGTCTTCCGCGGCTGCATCCAGAAAGATCTCGGCATTGGGGTTGTTCAAGTCGTACTGCTGCTGAACGATAGCACCCACAAACCGGCCGATCTCTTGATGAGGCAGGCCGTCTTGGCGGAGTAGGGCAATGGCATCTTGTGCCAGCTCTGCGTCTGCATGGTGAACTTCCAGGTTTTGCGCGCAGGTAAGCATGCCGGAATAGACCGAATCAAACTCGGAACCGGTTTGCAGCAGTTTGCGGTAATGCAGGTAGGCCACATCGAACTGACCTTGCAGCCGTTTGGCATGGGCAACCCCGCAGAAAGCGGCGGCAGATTGCCGGTCGCATTCCAGAGCCTTCAGGAAATACTCTTCCGCCAAGGCAGGCCGTTCGCTTTTCAGCGCCCAGTAACCGAGGTTGGCATATTGCTGGGCTTGCGCAGGCTGGCTATTCAGGCTGGCGTTGAACAGTACATGGGCTTTCTCAAGCTGGCCATCGTCCATCTCCACCCGGCCCAGCAGGCCCAGTGCAGCCGCGTTGTCGGCCTCCAGTGCCAATGCTTGATCGAGATAGTCACGGCATTCCCTGCGGGCCTTCAGCCGCTGCACATAGGGCAGCCCATTGCTGTTGGACTCCCCATACGCCAGGTTAGCCTGCAAAACCATCCGCGCCACCTGGGCCTGAACCGAGCGGGGAAGATGAGCATTATGATGTTGTACTTGCATGGAACACCTCGTTACCAGCCATTATCCAATGCGGCAAAGGTCTGCAGTTTTTTGCGGATTGCCGTGCTTTGAGGGAGGTGTTGCGAAAGGTGTGCCAGTTTTGAGGCGCTCACCAAGTGATATCTTCGAAATCAGCTGCAGCTCGTTGCGTAAATTCCACCGTCCATAGTGGGGGCATAGATTTTAGTCCTTTTTGGTGAGCGCAGAGGCCCTGCGTGAGAGGTAGTCGGTAATCTCCTCGCCAACGCCAAGGCTGACCGTGCGACCAGCCTCCACATCTTGCAGACCTTCCGCCACGGCTTCTCTTAAAGCCAGGAGCTTCTGCTGGTGCTGCAATTCTTTCTCTTCAACCAGGCGAAGCCCTTCCCGAAGAACTTCGCTGGCATTCTGGTAGCGACCTACTTTAACAAGAGTGCCTAGCAGTTGCTCCTGATGATCGGTTAAAACAATGTTTCTTGTTGCCATGTTCAGGCCTCCGGCATAGTGGCTGGCATATAATGCCATTGGTTTGAGTGGATGCCAAGATCCTGCCAGCCGGAGTTGCCGTTAGCTTTTAAAGAGCAGGCAATACATCGAAATCGCCCATCAGTGATTTCTCGGACGAGGTCGCCTCTGTTACATTTGCCAGCAAAGAACGCCTTGGGCCATCGCACAAATACCGGAGCTTGAATGCCTGAACCAAGCAACAACGTATACCAAATCAAAGTATCACTCATCGGAGCACAGCCACCTATCTGGCGACGACTGCTGATTGAGCCAGACACCACCTTTCAGGATCTGCATCGCATTATTCAGGTGGCCATGGGCTGGCAGGCATCGCACCTGCATTTATTCCAGGCAGGTGATGGCCGGTTGATTGGCGATCCGGCTGAGGACTTTGAAGGCATGATGAGCTTTCTGGATGAGCGCGCCTTATCTGTTTCCAGCGTTCTAAGTAGCGAAGGGCAGCAACTGAAATATGAATACGATTTCGGGGATAGCTGGGAGCATGAAGTAAAACTTGAAAAGATCCTGACGGGCGAGGAGGCAGAGCCGCTACCCAAATGCATAAAAGCGGTACACCAGTGCCCGCCAGAAGACGTGGGGGGATTATACGGCTTCTATGAGTTTCTCGACGCCATGGACGATGCTGCTCACCCGGAGCACGTGGCTGTGAGGGAGTGGTGCGGCGGTGAACAATTTGATCCGGACTTTGTGAGCCTTGTGCAGATTAATGAAGATCTTTTGGAGCGCGACGCGTTGTTCAGCGAAACCGCGCCAGAATTTGCTCCGCATGCCAGTGACTTCCTTGGCCTTAGCCCAAACCAGGTACATGAGCTACTGCAAAGCCCACTGAATTGCCCGTCAGTCTTCAAACCCTTGTTTAATGCTGAAGCCGTAAACCGCGAACTGGATACCGCTCCGGTGATGCGCATGGCCAAAGCGCTGATCGACGATATGGGCGATAAGGGCATACGCCTGACAGGTAAAGGCAACCTGCCACTCAAGCATGTAAAGGCAATGATAGACGCTGGTGGAGAAAGTATTGTGTTCCCCATGGCGGGCTTTAGCGCGGCGCGTTCGGAAGAGGATGTTTTGGGCGTACACCTCACCCGTGTGCTGATGGAAATCGCCGGTTACACGAAAAAGGAAAAGGGCCGCCTGCTGCTCAAGAAGTCTGCCGCCAAACGCATCGAGAAAAAAGGCTGGCTGACCTTGTACATGGATATCCTTTCTGCAGCGCTTTCACAGTTCAACTGGGCCTGGATGGATCACCGTGAAGGCATGGACGACGTGCAGTACATCGGCCCTTTCATCTTCTGGCTGCTCTCAGTAAAGGGCGGCCAGTGGTTGCCGGTGCAGGATTACCTCAGCGATATGCTAAAAGCCTTCCCGCGCTTACCTCTGGCGGCTTACCCGGTTAGCTATGCAAGCGAGGAGCAGCAGGCAAGATGGGCGCTGGAGTCACGAATGGTGCGGCTTTTCCGGTTGCTTGGTTTGCTGGAGCTGAATCCGGAATATGCGCAATTTCAGGAAGAAGACCAGCAAATGATGCGCTGCACGAGGTTGTTTGAGGGGCTGTTTGTTAGGGTGGCAGGTTGAATAAAGCGGTTGTGCGGATTGTAGAGAAATTTTTGATGGCTTGATGATGCTTAGCCTGGAGCAGGAGGGCTTCAAGGTCTTGCAATTCTTTCTATTGTTTGTGGTACTATGTCTAACAATGTACTACAAATGGTGACATTATGAAAACAGACATGCTTAGTTCCCGTATTGACCACGAAACCAAGGTTGCGTTTTCGCATATCTGCAAAGAGGTGGGCATCAGCCCCTCGCAGGCGATCAAGCTTTTTGCGCGAGCAGTGATTAATTACGGAGGAATTCCGTTCGAAGTGAAGGTCCCTCGGCCTAATGAAAGCAGCGCCATGGCTATGCGGGAATTACTGGAGGGCAGGGGGCACAGTGCGGAGTCACTGGATGGCTTGTTGGCAGAGCTCACGGATGGCAAAGTCACGAATGTACAGTCTTGAGTATTCAGCCCAGTTCAAGAAAGACTTTAAAAAGATCACAAAGCTGCCAACTCCAGACATTCTGGAAGTCGGGGGCGTTATTTCAGTGCTGCAGCGTGGTGAACCACTAGACGAGAAACATGTTGATCATCCGCTTGCCGGTAATTGGCAAGGCTTCAGAGATTGCCATGTTAAACCAGATCTTGTGTTGATCTACAGAGTTAGCGGTGCTGTTCTGCAACTCGCCAGAATTGGCAGCCATAGCGAACTGTTTTGATGGCCTTGCCGTGTTCAGCATCGAATCTATGCTGACGGGGAACGCTCGACAAATCGCTGCCTGACTCAACCAAGCACCGTGAACGAATAATACCATACGGATAAAACGCAAAAAGCCCGACTCGGAAATCCGAATCGGGCTTTTTCGTGCTGGGATATTAACCCTGGAGCAACTGCAACACCTGCTGCGGCCGAGCATTTGCCTGGGCCAGTACCGAGAGGCCAGCCTGCTGGAGCACCTGGGTGCGGGCCAGTTCGGCGGACTCGGCGGCGAAGTCGGCGTCGCGGATGCGGCTGTTGGAGGCCGAGAGGTTTTCTGCCGTTGTGGCCAGGTTGGCAATGGTGGATTCGAAGCGGTTTTGCACGGCGCCCAGTTCGGCACGGAAGCCGTTGATGGTGTCGATAGCAAAATCGATGGCGATCATTGCCCGGTTTGCGCCATCGTTGGTAGATATGTCGATATCATTCATCGATACGGTTTCGGCACCAGCTGCCGCTACGACACTTTCTAATGTTTCAGTAGTTGGATCAAATGAGCCGCTGCCGTCTAGGTCTGCCAGAATGTTGATCGTTAAAGGCTCGCCGAACTGAGACGAGAAAAAGATTTCGTCATTATTGGCGTTCAAGTTAGCTTTAACACCGGTCTCATTTGACTTTGAATTTATTTGGCTAACGATATCGTTAAGCGAGGTTACACCTTTGAGTGTGTAGGATTCGTCATTAATCTCGACCTGGAAGTCGTATACCTTGCCTTCGGCAAGCTCGTTCACAATTGACTGCGGTTTGTACGCGTCGACAGATACTGCGCTATTAAGGAACTCTTGGCTCCCGTGGGGAGTAATGGAGATAGGGGGCAGTGTTACCGCCTCTCCTGATCCGTTTGTTACATCAAAGTTGTTATCGATCGCATTAAAAGCAACTGTTACACCATCCACTCCAATAGCGTTCTGAATCTTGGTGGCAATATCTTGTCCACCGTCCCCTGCGGCAATTTCAATGAATTCACCGTCAATATTTAAATTGCCACCGTTGATAAAGCTTGCACTAGAGATGTCCAGAATGTCTTCTTGTTTGGCTCCGCTGGCAATACTGCTCGAACCGGCGAAATCGACTTTATCTGTGGCTGCGTCTGTCTGAACCAGGTTGAATTTTGCTTCCACCGCTTCATCGTTGGTGTTTTTGAAAACCAGTTCAGAGCCGTTTGTTATAACCGAAATTCCAGCAAGGCTTGGTGTACCCGATATAGCGGAATTTATCGCTGCGCCAAGCTCCGCTGTAGAGTCGTAGTCGGCGGCTGTCAATTTCACCACTTCGTCGTTAATGGAAATGCTTCCTTCAATGTTCGTTGTGGGAGAGCCATCTGTGAAGGCAAAATCAGAACCAATGTCTAAGCTTTCAGTCGCGCTTGAGTTGAAGCTATCGGTGGCCAGCTTTGTGGTCGCGGCTAAGGTTGCACCAATCTGGCTTCCTCTAGAGTCAAGACCCTTAATCGCAATCGTCTCACCGGTATTCGCACCCACCTGAAAAGATTGTGTGGCGAATGTTCCATCAAGAACTTTTAATCCATTGAATGAAGTTTGGCTTGCGATTCGATTGATTTCTTCAACGCGTTGTTGGACTTCTTGATTCAGCGCTTGGCGATCAGAAATACTGTTGGTGGCGTTGGCAGCTTGTACGGATAGCTCACGAATGCGCTGCAAGTTATTGGTGATTTCATCCATGGCACCTTCGGCGGTCTGGGCCAAAGAGATACCATCATTGGCATTGCGCTGGGCCATATTCAGTCCGGAGATCTGTGACTGAAAGCGAGTAGAAATTGCCAAGCCAGCCGCATCGTCTTTGGCCGAGTTAATGCGCAGGCCCGAAGACAGGCGTTCAAGTGCTGTGTTGGCCTGGCCCTGTGAGGCATTCAGGTTGCGCTGTGCATTCAGTGACGCAATGTTGGTGTTAATGACCTGTGGCATATCCAAACTCCCTACTCAATAGGTGCCGGGTCACGTTGCTCTTAGAGGTTCTGGCAGCATACCGGCAAAAAATCGTTACTCGATCACTTGCGGGTGGATTAAGCGAAGTGTGTGCCAGTTTCTGTTTTCTGATCTTAAGGTTTTGTTTTGTTAGTACTTTATTGGGTCTCTGGGAAGTGATTAGTAGGCGGGTGCCAATTTATAGTCGTGCCAAGCAGGAAATCTCTTGCCGCTTTTTTGTGGTTTTACATTCTTTTACAGAATCCCTGGTATTTTTACTAAAGCAACTGCGATACGGGCCGTTAACTGAAGTAACAGGGCGGCGCTCCAAACTCAAAAAGAGATCGCCAGACCTTAACCATGAAATAACGACACAAGTCGAAAGGGGAAGCATCATGGCTCTTGGTATAAACACCAACGTTGCGTCACTCACTGCTCAGAATCAGTTGAACAAATCTCAAGGCATGAACAGTCAGGCGCTGGAACGGTTGTCCTCTGGTTTGCGAATTAACTCTGCCAAAGATGATGCGGCAGGCCTTGCGATTTCTACTCGCTTTCAGGCGCAAATTACCGGACTAAATGTAGCTCAGCGTAATGCTAACGACGGTATCTCTTTGGCGCAGACCGCTGAGGGCGCATTGGATGAAATTACTAACAATTTGCAGCGTATTCGTGAATTATCGGTTCAGTCGGCCAACGCGACGAATAGTGATTCTGACCGTCAGGCTTTAGATGATGAAGTTCAACAGCGCATCGAAGAAATTGACCGGATAGCCACGCAGACAAGTTTCAACGGATTGAAAGTGCTGGATGGCTCCTTCGGAAATAAATCGTTTCAGGTAGGCGCCAATGCCGGCGAAACGATCGGAATTGATCTGTCTAACAGCGTTCGTTCAAACAGCATGGGGCAAGTCGCAAGCCAAGCTCTGACAGTCACAGCTGACGCATCAAACTCTATGGGCGATGACTCCACTTTAAAGGTTACTATTGGGTCGGGAACTGAACAAACAATAGAGTTCAACGGAACCGAAGATTCCGTTCAAAAGGTCGCTGAACAGATTAACAGCCAACTCGAAGGTGCAGCGGCGGTGGTGAACGATGCCGGAACGGGTATCAATATTTTGTCATCGGAAAATATTAGCGACGTGACCTTTGCTGCAGGCAGTAACGCAACCGGCTCGCCATCGATTGCTGGTAGTGCAGCGACCGCAGGCACTGACCTGACCGGGGCAGACGTGACGTCGGTCGACAACGCGAATGAGATGACCGTTCGTATCGACGGCGCTCTCGATGAGGTCAACAAATTGCGGGGCAGTCTTGGTGCTGTTCAGAACCGCTTTGAATCCACCATCGCCAACCTAAGCACCTCAGTTGAAAACCTGAGTGCTTCTAATGGCCGCATCGTGGACGCCGATTTCGCCGCAGAAACCGCGAAGCTATCCAAGTCCCAGGTTCTGCAGCAGGCCGGCATTTCGGTTCTATCCCAGGCGAACGCCCGTCCGCAGCAGGTTCTGTCACTTCTTCAATAAGACAAGTGATTAAGGCGAAAAATCCAGACCGGGTTGTTGTCATAAGCTAGGTGCTGACCCCGACACGGTTGAGAAAAATCAAGGAGAAGTACCATGGCTCTCGGTATCAACACTAACGTAGCCTCACTGACTGCCCAGAATCAACTGAATAAATCTCAAGGTATGAATAGCCAGGCACTTGAGCGTTTGTCCTCTGGCTTGCGTATTAACTCGGCCAAAGACGACGCGGCGGGCCTGGCGATTTCTACCCGTTTCCAGGCTCAAATTACAGGCTTAAATGTGGCTCAGCGCAACGCAAACGACGGCATTTCTCTGGCCCAAACCGCCGAAGGCGCGTTGGACGAGATTACCAATAACTTGCAGCGCATTCGTGAGCTGTCCGTCCAATCTGCTAACGCGACGAATAGTTCTTCCGACCGTCAAGCATTGGACGACGAAGTTCAACAACGTATCGCTGAAATTGATCGTATTGCGTCCCAAACCAGTTTTAATGGTCTAAAAGTGCTTGATGGCACATTTGGCGATAAAGCGTTTCAGGTTGGCGCAAACGCAGGTGAAACCATTTCGATTGACTTGACGGACAGCACTCGTTCGGATTCGATTGGCGCGGCCAAAGTACAATCATTGACTGTTGGCACTTTTGCTTCTGGAACAACTGATCTGGGCGATACATCAAAAATCACGTTCGATATTGGTACTGTGTCTAATGAGGTCACCTTCACGGGCAATGAAGCGTCTATTGATGATATAGCTGACTCTATTAATTCCCAAATAGAGGGCGCATATGCGGTTGCTAATAACGGTGCATTAGATATTGTGTCTGATCAAGATATCGGTGCCGTTACGATAGATGTGGGAAATGGTAATGGAACACTTCTTGGCGGCGGCAGTTCTGCTGTAACAACCGCAAGCGGTAATTTGAACGAGGCGAATGTAAAAACGGTTGGTGACGCTAACGCAATGATCTTACGCATCGACAATGCGTTAGATACTGTAAACAGTACTCGCGGTAGTTTGGGTGCGGTGCAAAACCGTTTCGAGTCCACAATTGCCAACCTGAGCACTTCAGTTGAAAACTTGAGCGCCTCCAACGGTCGCATTCTGGACGCCGACTTCGCCGCAGAAACCGCAAGATTGTCTAAATCCCAGGTACTACAGCAGGCCGGTATTTCGGTTCTGTCTCAGGCCAACGCCCGTCCGCAGCAGGTTCTGTCCCTTCTGCAGTAAGCGGCTAGCGGATAACAGCCGGAGCGTTAAGCTCCGGCTTTACGCCGTTTCAGTACAGTGAGGTAAGCTATGAATGACGTTACCCTGAACAGTCCGGATCTGAAACTGGTTCGCCTCGGCGAGTCGGTTCCGGCTCGGGCACTGTCGTCATCTTCGGCTGAAGGCAGGCCCGTTGCGGGTTCTGCGGCAGGCAGTGCGGCCGCTGGCGCCAATGCGGGTAATTCGCCGCAAGCGGCTTCGGCAGCGTCTGCTACCTTGCCGGCGGCCCAGTCGCAAGCCTTGAACCCCGCCGAATCCGCGGCGGGTGCGCAGCAAGCGAAAGAAGCTCGCCAGCAGCAGCTCTCCGGCGCCGTGTCGCAGCTGAACGATTATGTTCAGAATGTGCAGCGGGACTTGCAGTTCGAGGTGGATAATGAGCTGGGGCAAACCATCGTGCGGGTGGTAGACCAGGAAACCCAAAAGGTGATCCGGCAGATTCCCGACGAGTTGGCGCTAAGGTTGGCAGAGAACTTGCAGCAGGATGAACCGCTGACGTTGTTTAACATCAAAGTGTAAGGGCTTGCCGCTCTTGCGTGGATGATAGCAATGATATTTCAGCACCGCCGCACCTGAGAAGGTTCGGCGGTGTTTTTGGTTTTGGGGTGCCCCCTCTCCCCTAGCCCCTCTCCCGCAGGGGGAGAGGGGGATAAAAATAAGCATTACGAGGTGTTACAAAATAATGCTGAAAGGGGCAAAGTTTTGCCGCTTGCGGCCGTTAAACAGAATATAGGTTAAACTGAGCACAAAGTGATCAGCCCCTTTAAGGAGGCATTGGTATGGCAGGTATTTCATCACTGGGAATTGGGTCTGGCGTTCTGACGTCTGATCTGGTGGATCAGCTGGTTGCGGCAGAGCGTGCACCGACTGAAAACCGGTTAACCCAGAAAACCCAGCAATCAGAAGCAATGCTCTCTGCCTATGGCAAGTTGCGCAGCGCCATTACTGAGTTGCGCCTACCTATGCGCCAGCTAAGCTCTGCAGATAATCTGAAAGCTTTCTCCGCTACGTCTTCTAATGAAAATATCGGTGTTTCTGTAGACAGCACCAAAGCCAGCCGCGGTAGTTATAGCCTGAATGTAACCAGCTTGGCTTCGGCTCAGGCTCTGGCCTCTCAATCCGTATTCGCAGACAGAGACACAGCCAGTGTGGGGCAGGGCAGCTTGCAGTTGTCGGTGGGTGACAAGGTTACCAATATTACCATTGATGGCAGCAACAATACGCTTCAGGGCATGGCCAATGCCATTAACGAAGCGAATGCCGGTGTGTCTGCAGGCATCATTGATACCGGCAACGGTTATCAATTGGTGATGTCGGCGGATGAAACCGGCGTGGCCAATTCGGTGAGCATTTCAGCCACAGAAGAGGTGGGTGCAGAAGGTTTGGCGCGCTTTGCATTCGATGTTGCGGACCCTACAGCCAACCCGGATATGAAACAAACCATTGCTGCCAGTGATGCGGTAATGGAGATCAACGGCATTGAAGTTACCCGCTCATCCAACAGTTTTGAGAATGTGATTGATGGTCTTTCTTTCGACATCAAGGAAACAGGTACTTCTACCGTAACCGTTAGCCAAGATGTGGGTGCGGTAACCGACCGTGTTCAGGGTTTTGTTGATAAATTCAATGCGCTGCAGTCCACCATTGACGGCCTTGCCGGCTTCAACAGCGATGCGGGTGTGGGTGGTTTACTTACAGGCGATAGCACGGTGCGTGCGCTTCAAGGGCAGTTGCGACAAGTTCTTACGGGCGTGGTGCCAGGGTTGGAAAGTGCCAATGTGCGCAGTTTGGCAGACGTCGGCATTTCCACCGACCCTAAAACCGGTGCTCTGGAATTCGACCGTGAAGCATTTGAAACCCAACTTAAGAACAACCCAGATGATGTTACGGCACTTTTTGCGGAGCAGGGCAGAACCACTGATAGCCAGGTAGAGTTTGTTCGCAGTGGTACCAATACTCAGGCGGGCAAATACGATATTAACGTTACCCAGGCTGCGACCCGGGGAAGTTTGAATTACGCGGCTGCCGATACAGGAACCGTAACGGTAATGGCGGGCAACCGGTTTACCTTTGAGGTAGACGGTGAAACGCAGGTGAGCGTGTTTTTGGAAAATGCGCCTGATGGCTCACCCCTTTCGGGTACCGGAGATGATTTTACCGGTGCGGAGTTTGCCGCAGCTATGCAGCTGGCTTTGGATAACAGCAGTGAGCTACAGGCTGCAAACCGTTCTGTGCAGGTTGCATGGGATGCGACGGATGGCCTTACGTTTACGTCCGGAAACTATGGTGCCGAGTCTAATGTGAGGTTGACCGGTGCGCTGAATGCGCCGAGCTTGAACTCTAAAGATGGCGTGGCGGGCACAGACGTTGCTGGAACCATTAATGGCCAGGTTGCTAAGGGTGATGGCCAGGTGCTGTATTTGGGTAGTGACGCAGGCCCTGCATCTGGCATTCAAGTACGTATCTTGGGCGACCAAACCGGCTCTCGCGGTTCAATCAACTTTGTGCAGGGTATTGGCAAGAGCACAGTTGATTTGGTCAACAGTTTTGTGGGTGTGGATGGCAAGATTGAAAACCGCACCAGCAGTCTAAATCGTGAACTGGAAAAGATTCAGGAAAGCCAGGTGAAACTGGATATTCGTATTGAATCCTACCGGGAGCGCTTGGTGAAACAATTTAGTGCTGCAGATTCGCTGATTTCCCAGCTCAACAGCACCCGAGATTACGTCTCGCAGCAGTTGGCCGCTTTGGCGCCCAATCAGGCCGAGTAATTATACGATATTCAGAAAAGGGCCCTATGATTCAGGGCCAACCGGTTAACGGTTAAACGAGGTTTTTATGAACGGTTTACAAGCGTACCAACGTGTTAACACCCAAACCAGCATCACCGATGCTGACCCCCATAAGCTGATTCACCTGCTGTACAACGGTGCCATCGAGCGAATCAACATGGCCAAGGCCCGGATGCAGGCCAAAGATTACGCCGGTAAGGGCCAGCTAATCGGTAAAGCCATCGAAATCATTGGTGGCCTAAAAAGCTTCCTAGACTTTGAAAAGGGTGGTGAGTTAGCAACCCGTCTTGAAGCGCTGTACGACTACATGGAACGCACGCTCCTGGAAGCCAGTGCCAAGAACGACATGGCCAAACTGGATGAAGTGATTAGCCTGCTCCGCTCCATCAAAGAAGGCTGGGACGGCATCCGAGAAGAAGCTGTTACCCAGACCGCGCAGGTTGGCTAAGTTCTAAATTCCGCTTCACCCCCTCCCTTTGTGGGAGAGGGTGGGGCACCTCCCAATAGCCAATTCCCCCGCCATCCCGTACAATATGCCCCTTCTTTTTGTTACATCCATTCTGTTCAGTCTGGAGCACAGACATGTCTGATATTAAAAAGGTGGTGCTGGCCTATTCCGGCGGCCTGGATACGTCCGTTATTGTTCGGTGGTTGCAGGATACTTACAACTGTGAGGTGGTTACCTTTACCGCCGACATCGGCCAAGGCGAGGAAGTAGAGCCGGCGCGTGCGAAGGCGGAAGCCTTGGGCGTTAAGGAAATTTACATCGAGGACCTGCGCGAAGAGTTTGTGCGCGATTACGTGTTCCCGATGTTCCGCGCAAACACCATCTATGAAGGCGAGTACCTGCTGGGTACCTCCATTGCCCGCCCGCTGATTTCCCGTCGTTTGATCGAGATCGCGAACGAAACCGGCGCCGATGCCATTTCCCACGGCGCGACCGGTAAGGGTAACGACCAGGTACGTTTCGAGCTGGGTGCCTACGCACTGAAGCCGGGTGTGAAGGTTATTGCACCCTGGCGTGAGTGGGATCTGAACTCCCGCGAGAAGCTGCTGAAGTACTGTGAAGAGCGCAACATTCCGGTTGAGATGAAGAAGGGCAAGAGCCCATACTCCATGGATGCCAACCTGTTGCACATCTCCTACGAAGGCATGAATCTGGAAGATCCTTGGGCGGAAGCCGAGGAAGACATGTGGCGTTGGAGTGTGTCTCCGGAAGCGGCCCCGAACGAGCCGACTTACGTTGAGCTGACTTACCGCAAGGGCGACATTGTTGCCATCGACGGTCAGGAAATGAAGGCGCACGAAGTTCTGGAAAACCTGAACAAGATGGCAGGTGCCAACGGCATCGGTCGCTTGGACATCGTAGAGAACCGCTATGTGGGTATGAAGTCCCGTGGCTGCTACGAAACACCGGGCGGCACCATTATGCTGCGTGCGCACCGTGCGATCGAGTCCATCACTCTGGACCGCGAAGTGGCGCACCTGAAAGACAGCATCATGCCGCGCTATGCCGAAGTGATCTACAACGGTTACTGGTGGTCTCCTGAGCGTGAAGCTCTGCAGGCGCTGATCGACCAGACTCAGGAATACGTGAACGGTACCGTTCGCCTGAAGCTGTACAAAGGCAACGTAGACGTTGTTGGCCGTAAGTCTGACGACTCTCTGTTTGACGAAACCATCGCGACCTTCGAAGAAGATCACGGTGCTTACGATCAGAAAGACGCGGAAGGCTTCATCAAGCTGAACGCGCTGCGGTTGCGTATTGCAGCCGGTAAAGGTCGCAAGCTCTGATTGCAGTCTGATTGAATCGAAAACGCCCGGCACAATGCCGGGCGTTTTTGGTTATACTCTGCTGAAAACTCTAACAACCAAAGCCTGCGCCATGACTCCGTTGGGAACCGCTTCTGTAGCCGCACTTCGTCAATACGTTCGTTTCGCTGATGCCAATTCGATTGCCGTGGCGGATTTGCTGCGCCAGTCCGGGCTGTCTGAGGATATTCTGGACAGCGACGAGGGCCGCATTGACGGCGAGCAGCTTCAGACTTTCCTTCGTTTGCTGGCGGAGCGTTCGAGCAACCCCATTCTAGGTTTGGAAACCGGCGATTTTGTGCAACCGGGTTCCTACAGTGTGCTGGGTTATATCACCATGAGCTGCGCCACCTTGGGCGAGGCCGTTACTCGCATCGCCCCCTATGAAAAGCTGGTGGGCGATATGGGGACCACGCGCCTGCATATGGCAGGGGACACGGTAACCTTGGTGTGGCACTGCAATTACACCGACTCAACGGTTCAGCCCCATGTGGTGGATAACGTATTTGCGTCTTGGGTGAATTACGCCCGTTGGTTGGCCGATTCGAACGAGGCGTCACCGCTGCGGGTGACCTTGCAGCGACAGTCGCCCGGGCCGGAGCTGGAAGGCGAATACCATAAGCGTTGGGGGTGCCCGGTGGAATTCGGGGCAGAAGAAAATACCTTGTCCCTTAGTAAAGAGCTTCTTTCCGAACGGTTACGCCAGCCAGATCCGTTGCTTCGTAAAACCCTGGAAGCCCATGCCTTGTCGCAATTGGCGGAGCTGGAGACCGATACCGATCTGACCACCAAGGTGAAGCAGGGGATTCAGCGGCAACTGGCGCGAGGCATTACCCGGCAGGATATGATTGCCGAAGATCTGGGAATGACCAGCCGAACCTTGCAACGAAAGTTAAGCCAAGAGGGCGCTTCGTATCAGAAATTGTTGGATGAGGTGCGCCAGCAAATGGCGGAAGATTATTTGCGCGACACCCAGATGAGCATTCCGGATATTGCGTTACGACTTGGGTATAACGAAACCACGTCGTTTCACCGGAAGTTCAAGGCGGCGGCGGGACAAACGCCGGGGGAGTATCGAAAAAGCGTTACCCCATAAAAAGAAAGCCAGCTTAAGTAAGCTGGCTAAATAGTATTCGGAAAGAACGAAAGTGCCTGAAAAATTCGTTTATCCTGAGGGAGAGCACCCATACGGCGGCGGAGGTACTACACGGCTCCTCCGCCATGGGTGGGTACTGCTTGATCCCACAAATCTAGAATAGGCCTTATCGGGCTTTCGGTCTGTTTGTGATGTGTGTCGCAGTGTTACTGAATGTATTTGCTACACACCTTCCCGTAATTCCGGTGTGGTTTCGGTAAAGCGCCGGGTTTCGTAGGCGTCCACCAGGCCTTGTACCGCAGCCCGTTCGACATCTTGGACCGTCGGCGTGCCGTCTTCTGCGCTCGCGCGGCAGAGCACCATGCCGGCTTCCACCGAAATATACCCGGCCGAGGTTTTCAGCGCCTTGTGATTGATGCCGTCGAAAATCCGGCGGAAGGCAGTGGTGGTGCAGTGATCGCTGTTCGAGAAGTAAGACACGGTCGCAAACTGATTGTCACCCACACGGCACAGGGCGTCGATTGGGCGAATCAGCGTGTTCAGCCGTCGGGCGATGCCCACGCACAGTTCGCTCATGATGCTGGGCGGGTGCTTGCGCTTCAGTTCCTGCCAATTACGAATGCCACACATCACGTAAGCAGTGGCGCCACCCCGGGATTCCGCGTGGCGCAGGGTTTTCTCCAGACGCTGGCGAGCATATTTCGCGTTACACAGGCCGGTTTCCAGGTCGATGATGTTGTTGCTTTCCAGTTCCTGGTTGTTCTCGACCAAGAGAGCGTTGGCGCGCAGCAGGGTGTTCTGGCGATCGGCCATGCGGTCTGCCGCAAAGATTCGGGGGATCAGCTGCTTGGTCATGTCCGATTTGTAGATGAAGTCATCCACGCCTCTGTCAAAGGCTTCAGATAGCGCTTCCACGCTTTCTTTGGCGGTCAGCAGCATGATGTAGGTGTAGTGGTTGTCGTGCTCATCTTGCTGGCGCACGCGGTCGGCCAGTTCCAGACCGTCCATTTCTGGCATGAGCCAGTCAGCAATGAGCACGCTCACGGCGCGTTCTTCCATAAGCTTCAGAGCTGCGGGCGCGTTGTTGGCTACGCGTATGTCGCGGTAACCGGCATTTCGCAAGGTGCGGCCGACCACCATACTGCTGAATTTGGCGTCATCTACTACGAGAATGGGTAGGTCGAGATTGGGCATTGTGTATCTACTTGTTACCAGGCCATTGTCAGATGCGATAAGTCGCCGCTCTTGGTATGCTTTGGCGGTTTCTATCATCCGGAATTTAAAATGTCGCCCTAGTATACCCTCGGCGGCCTTTGGAGAATAACGACTATGCCATCTTTTGATATTGTTTCAGAAATTGAAATGCACGAAGTGACCAACGCAGTGGATCAAGCCAAGCGCGATTTGGGCAACCGTTGGGACTTCAAAAACGTGGAAGCCGGGATTGAGCTGGAAGACAAGCGCCTGACACTGAGCGCCGAGCAGGAGTTTCAGCTGGAGCAGTTGGTGGAGATGATGCGGATGGCATTCGCCAAGCGCAACATTGATAGCCGTGCGCTGGCGGAAGATGGTGAGAGCAAAGCCGGCAAGCTGGTAAAACAGCATTTTGCGCTGAAGCAGGGCATCGAAACGGATATGGCCAAGAAGATCGTGAAGATGATCAAAGATAAGAAGATGAAGGTTCAGGCCAGCATCCAGGGTGACAAAGTGCGGGTAACCGGCAAGAAACGTGACGACTTGCAGGAAGCCATTGCCATGCTGCGCGAGGCAGAGTTGGATATTCCTCTACAGTTTAATAACTTCCGCGATTGATGAGGACAAAGGCCGGGTCTTTGATGCTCGGCCTTTGTTTTGTGACTCAGGAGATTAACTTATCCAACTTAGCTCCCTTCTGACCCTGCTCCGGGAATCTGTTTATACCTATACGCGCTGGCAGTCGATTGTCATGCTGTTTCTCGGGTTTTCGGCTGGCCTGCCTTTTCTGTTGGTGTTTTCTACGCTGAATGCGCGGCTGGCGGATGTGGGGGTGGAAACGGCGACCATCGGGTTCTTCAGTTGGTTGGGGATTACCTATTCCATCAAGGTGATCTGGGCGCCGGTGGTGGATCGTTTGAAATTGCCGCTGCTGGACAGGTTGTTTGGCAAGCGTCGAAGTTGGATTTTATTGGCGCAGGCGGGCATTGCGCTGGGCCTGTTCCTGATGGCCACGGTAGACCCGGTTAAGGCACCGGAAATGATGGCGCTGTGTGGTTTGCTGGTGGCGTTTTCCTCTGCTACTCAAGATGTGGCGATTGATGCCTACCGTATTGAGATCGCGGAAGAGCGACTCCAGGCCGCTTTGGCGGGGACGTACATATTTGGTTACCGGTTGGCACTATTGGTGGCCGGCGCCGGGGCGCTTTACCTGGCGGCGTTCTGGTCGTGGGAAGTGTCGTATCTGGTGATGGCGGCGCTGGTAGGCGTGGGTGCGTTAACCGTGTTGTTGGCGCAGGAACCCGAAGTGAACCACTACGCAGCAGCGCAAGATATTGCCCACAAGATTGAAGAAGAGGCGAGTAAGCGCACTCATTTGCCGCCGCGGGTAGCCCGTTTCGTGGGTTGGTTCTATGCCGCCATTGCCGGGCCGTTTGTGGACTTCTTCCGTCGCTATAAAGAGCTGGCGATTGTCATTTTGTTGCTGGTGGCGGTTTACCGGATTTCCGATATTGCCATGGGTGTAATGGCAAACCCGTTCTACCTGAACTTTATGGGCTTCAGCAAAACCGAAGTGGCCGATGTCACAAAAGTATTCGGCTTTCTGATGACCATTGTCGGGTCACTGGTGGGTGGCGTACTGGTGATGCGTTACGGTGTTCGGCGCATTCTGCTGGCGGGTGCGGTACTGACAGCGGCGACCAACTTGCTGTTCGTGTGGCTGGCCCAGAATCCGCCTGATCTTGTGACTTTGGCCGTGGTGGTCAGTGCCGACAACCTCAGCGGCGGCATTGCCAACGTGGCGTTGATTGCCTGGCTCTCCAGCATGACCAGCGCTTCCTTCACCGCAACACAATACGCGCTGTTCAGCTCGCTCATGACCTTGCCGGGCAAGTTCCTTGGCGGCTTCTCCGGCATCGTGGTGGCTAACTTCGGTTACGCCGAATTCTTCGCCGTCGCCGCCGCCATGGGTGTTCCCGCCATTCTTCTGGTGCTCTACCTCTTCAAACACGCGGCCCGCCTGGACGCCCTCGCGCCCGCCAAATCCTAAACCGGGGTCAGATCCCCGAGCATTTCGGCTGGCCAAAACTATTGGGGGTTTGCCCCCATTCTCAGGATGAGCAGCTGATGTTCATGTGTTTGCCCCAATCTGGTGGTGCGGCGGCAAAGTGTTCGTAACCGGGGTGCTCATCAAACGGGTTTTCTAACACCTTTAGTAATTCTTTCATTGGGGCGTAGTCGCCGTTTTGGGCTTCCAGTATCACTTGCTGGGCCAGGTAGTTTCGAAGGATGTATTTCGGGTTTACCTGGCGCATGGCGTATTCCCTCTCGTCGTGGGCGCGGGTTTCCTTTTGCAGGCGTGCTTGGTAGCCCTCCAGCCATTCGTCTGCGATGCTGCGGTCTGCAAACAGGTCCCGAACTGGCCCATGGCCGTGGCGATTCAGGTTAGACAAGCCGCGGAAGAAGTGGGTGTAGTCCACTTTGTGTTCGTGCAGCATGCTGAAGGTGTCCATGATCAGGCTTAGATCGCCTTCGTCGCTTTCTTCCAGCCCGAGTCTGCCGCACATGTTGTGTTTGAAGCGTTCGTTGTAGGCGCTTTCATAAAGGCTTAGGCACTGGCGAATGGTGTCTTCTTCCATGACGGGCAGCAGCGCGCTGGCTAGATATTGGCAGTTGGTGAAGCCCATTTGTGGCTGTCGGTTGTAGGCGTATCGGCCCCCTTCGTCGGTGTGGTTGCAGATGTAGCCGGCGTCGAAATCATCCAGGAAGGCGTAGGGGCCGTAATCGAAGGTGTCGCCGATGATCGACATATTGTCGCTGTTCATCACGCCGTGACAGAAACCAACCGCTTGCCAGTCGGCGATGAGCCGGGCCGTGCGTTCCACCGCTTCTTCCAGCCAGCGAGCGTGACGTTGTTCTTCGGGCAAGCTGATCAGGTGCGGGAAGTGCAGGCTGATCACGTGCTCCAGCAGCGTTTTCACCGCGTCTGGGCCTTCGTGGTGTGCGGCGAATTCAAAGTGGCCGAAACGAATGTGGCTTTGGGCGACGCGCATAAGGGAGGCGGCGGTTTCTATGGATTCTCTGCGCACCGGGTCTTTCGCGCTCACCATAAACAACGCCCGGGTGGTGGGAATACCAAGGCCGTGCATGGCTTCCGAGCACAGGTATTCCCGAATGGTGGATCGCAACACCGCGCGGCCATCCCCGAAGCGGGAGTAAGGAGTGCTACCTGCGCCTTTGAGGTGCCAATCCCATCGAGTGCTATCGGGTGCAACGGTTTCCCAGAGCAGCAAACCACGGCCATCGCCCAGTTCAGGGTTGTAGACGCCGAACTGGTGGCCGGTGTACTTCATGGCAACGGGGTCCATGCCTTCCAGCAGCTCCGCACCTGCACCGATATTGGTCCAGTCACCTTCATTGCGAGCATGGAAGCCCATTTGCTCGGCAAGGGCGTGGTTAAAACACACCATCTTCGCGCCGGAAAGCGGCTGGGGCATCACCCGGGAATAGAAACTGTCTGGCAATTCCAGATAGCGGTGTTCCACCTTAAAGCCATTCGTGCTCATAACTCGACTCTTCAACAATGGGGTCAGCCCCCCGCGCATTTGATGGATTGAAATGTATCGGGGGTCTGACCCCACAGAGTGCAGAGGGGGTTGGATAAATGCAACCGGCATTAAAAGTTTGGAGTTTGAGAGGTGGTGCAGATAGCGGTGGTTTGTATTCGAAAACAGGGCCGCTATAATCGTCGCAGGCTCAGGATGAGTCGGTTTTCACTTTTAAACTTCAGGGATCGAAGTCATGCCCCAGGCAAGCGGATTGCAATTTACCGCCCGAGTTGGCGAATTCCCCTCAGACCACTTCGTGGTTGCCAGCTTTGTGCTCACCGAAGGTTTATCCACGCTCTCCCATGGCCGCTTAAAATTGGCCAGCACCGACCCGGACGTGCAAGCAGTGGATGTGCTGGAGCAGCCGGTGGACCTGGTGGTGTGGCAAGACGGCCAGCCCCTGCGCCGGTTCACCGGCGTGGTGAACGAATTCGTCCGCGGCAACACAGGCCACCGCCGCACCCATTACGAAGTGGTGATCCAACCTCCGGTGTGGCGTTTGGGCTTAATGCACAACAGCCGGATTTTCCAGGCACAGACCACCGATGCCATTGTGCGCACGCTGCTCGAAGAGCGGGGCATTGTGGATACGGTGTTTGATCTGAAACGCGCGCCCGAAGAGCGGGAATACTGCGTCCAGCACCGGGAAAGCGACCTGAAATTCTTGGAACGACTGGCTGCGGAAGAAGGCTGGCACTACCGTTACCAGCACGGCAGCGTGGATGGCGAAGAGCAGCCGGCGTTAGTCATTGCCGATCATCACGGTGATGCGCCGAAGCTGACTCCCGTTGAATGCAACACCAAAGCCGGCGGCAGCACCCAGCAGGCCTGCATCTACAGCTTCGCCTACGAAGAAAGGGTGCGAGCTTCATCGGTGGCGATGAAAGACTACACCTTCAAGAACCCTGCTTACGCTCTGATGCACGAACAGAGTGCCGGTGGCGTGAATCACCGGGAAGACTACCAGCACTACGACTACCCCGGCCGGTACAAAGCCGATGCCAGCGGCCAGCCGTTTACCCAGACTCGTTTAGACGCACTGAGAAACGACGTCTCTGTCGCCAAAGGCAAAAGCAACCGCCCGGATTTTGCCGCCGGTGCCAAAGTAGACCTGCAAGACCATGACAGCCAGAGCCTGAACCGGGAATGGCTGCTGACCGCCATCACCCACACCGGCAAACAACCGCAAGCGCTGGAAGAAGAAGGCGGTAGCGAACCGACCAGCTACACCAACGAATTCACCGCCATTCCCGCCGATAAAACCTGGCGTGCCCTCTGTGAGCACAAACCCATAATGGACGGCCCTCAGATAGCCATCGTGACCGGCCCGGAAGGCGAAGAGATTCACTGCGACCAATATGGTCGGGTAAAAGCGCGATTCCCTTGGGATCGCTACTCCAAAAACGACGAACACAGCAGCGCGTGGCTGCGCGTCTCCCAAGGCTGGGCTGGCGGACAGTATGGCTTTATGGCCTTGCCCAGAATAGGCAACGAAGTGATTGTCAGCTTCCTCGATGGCGATCCGGACCAGCCGATCATCACCGGCCGTACCTACCACGCCACCAACACACCACCGTACCCGCTGCCGGAACACAAAACCCGCACCACATTAAAAACCAAATCTCATAAGGGCGACGGCAGCAACGAACTGCATTTTGAAGACGAAGCCGGCGAAGAACAGATCTACGTGCACGCCCAGAAAGATCTGGACCTGCTTACGGAAAACAACCGCACGGAAGTGATCAAAAATGACAGCCATCTAACGGTGGAGAACGACCAATTCAACCACGTAAAAGCGGCTGACAACTGCACTACCGATGGCGAAACCCGGTTGTCCGTTGGCACTGATTGCAGCCAAACCGTTGGCGGTACGTTTCATCAGAAGACTGCTCGAACCATGGCCTCGGAAGCCGGCACCGAAGTGCACCATAAAGCCGGTGCCAAGGTAGTGCTGGATGCAGGCGCTGAACTGACCATTTTCGGTGGTGGGAGTTTTATCAAGTTGGACCCCAGCGGGGTTACGCTGAGTGGGCCGGGAATCAAGATTAATTCGGGTGGGGCGCCGGGGAGTGGGAGTGGACAAAGCGTAGCTGCTCCTGCGCTGCCACGGTTGCTAGGCAAAGATGGTGCTGCAATGACTCAGTCTCCCGCGCTGGCAAATGTTGGTCAGCGCAAATCGGCCACGCCTGAATCCATGGTTGCTGAGGCGTTACCGGGAACTGATCGAAAACTGATAATTGATGTCATTGGAGGAAATCTCGAACGGGATTCAGTTGGAGTCGTCAAGGAATCTGAAGGGGAGGAAAACGCATGACGGACACAGTGGGTTTTGTGGATGAGTCCAGGGATCGCTCGATTCTGAGAAAAGCCGATTATGACGATGCTGACCCAAAGGATTTGGTGCTGACGGTACCCAAGCGAGATGGCGGCAAGATTGCGATTCCTCTTCTTGAAAATGCTCGCTCTAATATTGAACGCGAGGATTATCAGGAAAACACCCTTCTTAGGGTAAAACCTTTGGCCGAGATCGCTGATAACCTGCCTGTGAAATCTGGCGGGTTAACGATTAATCAAGGTAAAGGCGTAGCGCTGTTGCGGCCTGGGTATTTGTATATTTTTCGGAAAGATCGGCTTTGGCGGGAGTTGGAGATTAGTCCGGACTCTCAATTTAGCGATGTTGATCTACAGGCCGTGCGACAGAAAGCGGGTAAGCCGGACGCTGAGTGCCGGAGGGTTCGTCAGTCCGTAGGTCAATGGCTCGATGATGTGCTAATGCCGGTTTTTCTGCAGGGACAGGCGGTGATGCACGATTTCCGCATGGCTTACAGTGAAATCCAGTGGGATTGGTATTACGTTGAAAAGCTCGAAAAGAATGAGGCGCTTCGAAACGCCAGAACAACGGCTGTGGGGCACGCTTGGGCCGTCACCACGGTAGATTCCCTAAGTTTTCAATCCGGTTTTCCTGCATCACGTGTTGAGGATGTCCCAGAGCTTAGACACCGGGATCTCGGCGTTGAGCTTATGATCGAAAACCCTGCCGATTTTGTTCCTAGTTTTGAAAGGCCTGCTGAGAATGAGCTTTACAGCAAGCTCTCAACGTTGTTCCAAACTAACGAGAGGAGCGCCAAAGAGGGATCGTCGAAAGAGAGCACTCACCCCGATGTAGCCGACCCGATGACCAACGCTGAGCAAATGATGGGTAGTCCCCTTGATATGGCGGTTAAAGCGACGGCGCCTAACGAGGGAGAGGAGAGCGATGAAGGTGGTGAGGCGAGTTCTTTCGGCCTATCGTGTCCGGCGGGGGCGGATCTTCTCCATCATCTTCGCAAGCAGAAAGGCATTGCCTGCGTAGCTTTACCTGATCCTTTGTTCAAAATGCGGCACTGTTTAGCGCAGATCCACTTGGCCCTACATTATTTCGATGCCATTGATGTTTCGATACAAGACAAGCCTCTGGTGCATTCGGCCACGTTAATACATCAAACTCTATTCCATCCACAGGTACGTGCCTCTGACGGGCATATAAAAAAACTTCGATCTGCGGTGGATCAGAAAAAGCTGCATAGAATACTTGAGCAATCTGAACGCGAGGCAACGTTCAAAAAAATAACTGAGCATTTGGAATGTCTGGAGAGCCTTATTATAGGTGGTGATTTTGGCGTGGCCTGCGGTGACTATCTGAATCACGGTGGTCTTGGTCCATGCGAAGCTTTTGCTCTTGAAACGAACTTGCTTGATCTGGTCCAACAGCTGCCAGGGGTTTTGAGGGCACAGAGTTTTGGGCAGCCCCCGATATTGGTGCGGGTACTTAACCTAGTGCTAAAAAATAACACTCTTATTGATGCAATCGTCGAGAGTATAGAGTCAGGTAGCGAGGATCATTCACTAATACCTCAATTAAGAACATTGGCTATGGACAAAGAATGGCTCGCCGGCGACCACTTGAATGAGGTGGGCTTGTCGTCTGTGAGTGCCTTGGCCCAACACTTAACACAGGAGTCAGGGAACACCGAATCCAACGAAGCACTCGGCAATGGTTCTGCTATCTCAGTAGGTACTGCGGGTAAGGTTGTGGGCATGGTAGAAACTTCGCTGTCAGGATGGAGCGCGGCGGTTTTAAAAACGGCAGATCGCCTACGCGAGAGCGGCGATTTGAAAGCTATCAAACTGGAGCGTGTATTTTCTGCAGTCAGTGCGGTCGCGGATGTTGCAGATCCAAAACTCGGTGGGGAATTGCAAGTGATGCGTCGAGATGCGGTCGATCTCACGCGATTTAGCATAGTAGGTGTTCATGGAAAGGGCGTATCTTTCGGGCTGACAGATTTAGATCTTCAAAGCGAAGCCTTAACGAGACGCAACGATTACCTTTTCGCAGATCGGGTGGATCAGACTGGTAAAAAAGTCGCCTCTACAAGTCCGGCCCGACTTGCAGACGAAATCGGCGAAACGGTAGCGAAGGCCGCAGCGCATACTTGGGTGTTTGTGTTGCCGATTGATCACCCTGAGGCTCTGAAGTTCAGTGCTTGGAAATTTGATTGGGCAAACAAGGTGAAAGCCGTTGCTGACGGGCCGGGGGTATCTCGGGTATTGGTTGGTTTTGCGGCGTACAATCTCGTAACAGAAATGTTGGTATGGGGTAGTCCCAAACCCGGAGAGTCAGGAATCAGCAATGCCAAACTCTTGGGCGCGGGCTTGGACTTGGCGTCGGCTTTGATGAAGCTTCATGCCATCAGCGCCCCATTGGACGACAGACTACTCGTTCACGTAATTCAAAGACCATTGTTTGAAATGAGGTCGGTTCCGGTTATCGGATCACTTGTTCATCGAAGGCTCATCGATGTAGGGGCCGGCACCATTGTACGTTCGATGTCTCTTTTAAACTTTTTCGCGGGTAGCGTTATGGTTGTCGTGAGTGCTTGGGATTACCGTAACAGTATTAGCCGGGGTGACTTGGATGCGGCTCTAGGTCATGGGCTCGCGATAGTCGGCGGCAGTATTTTCGTGTTTTCGAAACTCATGGCAGGCTTGCTTTTCGTGCCTGGATGGGGGTGGGCGTTGTTTGGTTTGGGCCTCGTATTGGGAGGAAGCTTATACGCAGCCCTTTCTGCTGATAGCGAAATTGAACAGGTTTTGAAGCGGGGTCCTTTTGGAACTGGCCCAAGGCACCTAGGGCTGCAGGGTGATGATGCATCATACTATGGTCAGTTACTGAGCACATTCTCACCTTTGAAAATAGTTGTGAAACGTTTCAGTGATTTGAGTGAGGCCGAAAAGTTAGAATTTTCTGGTCACAACCCTTCCGCAAATGACTACAGAGTGACGCTAAGTTCGCCTTTGATCAGCCGGTTTAAGCTTGGTCGAATATCTCAGGAAAAAGCTTCGGCCAATCTGGGGGGTAAAAAGCCACGTTTAAGGTTAGGGGTTCAGGAGCTGGAATACACGCAGACAACTATTCAGAGCTCTAAAGCATCCGCTTGGAGTGTTGATAATTTTAGTTTGACCAAAAATACACCATTGAAACGAATCAAGACTTGGGTTCCTGCGCCTGCAGATAGCTCGGTTCACTTTCTCGTAGAGAGGAACTTGGTTGGTAGTGAAATCCGGGGGCTGGAATACAGTGAAAAGAGAACCGTTTGCTTGCGGGTTGTGTTGCAGGCCCATATTGAAAGTGAAGTGGGAGAATTTAAATACCCTATGCCTGTTTTAGATAACTATGAGCCTTTTGAGGCTGAGCTGCATGAAGCAATGCCTGATAAGAAAAAATACGTGTTCAATCCATTCAAAAATGATTCTGTACCTTATTGGATTATCGAAGAGGTCTCATTGTGAGTCTGAATGGTAATAGGTTTCTCGATGAAAAGTATGGTTTTCATTTAGATCGGATTGTCCTTCTTCCTGAGCCTACAACGAAACGGGATAGGCTAGGTCAAGATCTTCAACCCATTGGCGATTACGCTGAAATCGAACCGTATCACCGAGTGTGTGAAGATGCAGGCGACTTTCAGCACCAGAATAGGAGTGGTTCAGGTGCTTATGAAACTGGAGAGTGGTGGTGGGATCAGCGTCAGATCCGATTTCTGAATGGTAAGGCGTTTATTGGCTTATCAGCTCTGCAGTTGCTAATTCCCTACGCCTGGGGAGGGTTGCTCTTAGTTGGTGGGGGAATGACTCTTTTACATTATGCTTCCATGGTAGAACTCCCTTACGAATTAAAATCACTTTTAGGCCTCGGAGTGGTTTTGGGCTGGATAGCTCTATCGATATTTCTAATCATCAAAACCACGCCTCGGGTTATGAGTGCCGTAGCCATCCTATTAAAACCGTTCGAAAATTCTCTTAGCACTCTATTGGACCGCAGCCTTAAAGCCGGCGAAAGCTACTTCAGCCGAGAAACCGGCCAAGTAAGCTTTGCTATGCCCGGCGGCAAAAAGCTGACAGCGCCCTTTGAAGAATTCGATGCCTATGTTGAGCGCGTCATTGAAGCGGGCGGTATCTTTTATCGCTTGATGTTTGTGCATCGCTATACCGGTAAACAGTTTAGCCAGACGTCCCTTAGCCGGGTTGAGCCCACAAAAGAAGAAGTGATGGCGCTTTGGGACATGCTCCAGCGCTACATGGATCCTGCCCAACCCCTGCCAGATGTTCCAAGACTGGAACCCTTCCGGCACCTGGACCCTGTCACCGCGGAGCATGACAAACGGACCGGCCGTTATCCTCGCTTCTGGCGCGATCTGGATCTGGAAGCTTGGAAGCAAGGGGAGGGCGCAAACTGGCTGAAGCGCCAGATGGAATACCCTTGGGGTAAGCGCAAATGTAAGCTCACACCGCAGCTTGGCAAGATCTCAATGGATGAATACCGCAAGCAGCGGCCGGCAGGCGCATGGCCGATATAAGTCTAGGGCTCCCAAGCGGTGCCATGGCTTCCGACCCCGTGCGGTGGATCCGTCAGAAGGACGCTGAGTGGATGGATCATCAAGGAGGGAGTTTCCCATTTGCGGCAGAGCTGTCGCTGATGTTTCTCAGTCTTGCTTGCGTACTATGGCAGTTGGCTTGGCTTGAGATCTACCTTTGAACCTCGCTAAAAATGGGGGGATTTACCAATGGAGCCTGCTGGGAAGCGGGCCAAATTAATATGACAAGGATGATGGAAAATGGATAAAACTATTAAAGAGCTTCTGGCGCAGGGCTTGGGGCGAGATGAAATCTTTGAACGACTGAGAACAAAGACGGGTAATGAAATGCGGTTGGCCGAAAAAATAGCAACAATTGATCATGGTCGCCCGTCTGTCTTTTTAGCAAAGCTTAACCATGTTCTCTTGGCGATCTGTCTTATTCAATCTAGTTTGGCTGTTTGGGCAACGTATTACCATGTTGTGCCATTAGATGAATCGTTCGGTTGGCTGGGAATAGCTGTGATTGTACTTTTGACGGTTTTATATTTTATCGGTCTGGCGAAGTTGTCGTTTAAAGGGTATGCGTCATTTGTTTTGTTCTGTGTGATGGCAACTGCACACTATGTGTATTTCTTCTCTTTTGTCCCCGTTATATCGATCGTTGGTGTTCTTTTGGCCGTCTCCGGTGGAGCCCTTTCATACACGATGAAAGTTCGTCTATTTCCTCATATGGGATTTATGGGGGCTAGGAAAGATGAGGCTGGCGAATACATTTTTGAGTAGTTTTCATCTAGCGCCTTCGGTGAACACGCAGGTTCACGGATTATAAGGCTTGCTGAGCATGGGGTTTTCCGAGCGCCATGTTCAGCATGTAGCTAATCACTCGGGTCGCTTAGTTGAGCATGCGGGCCCTCTGCTGCAAAGCATGGAGCCTCACCAACTCCCCACATTCTCCATGCTCGCCCAAGGCTCCCGAACCGGTAGAGCCTCACCCTTCTGCAACAACTCAATAGAAATCCCATCCGGGGTGCGAATAAACGCCATGTGACCGTCTCTCGGAGGGCGGTTGATGGTAATACCGTTGGCCTGTAGCTTCTCACACAAGGCATAGATGTCGTCTACCCGAAACGCCAGGTGCCCGAAGTTGCGGCCACCGGTGTATTCTTCCGGGTCCCAGTTGTAGGTAAGTTCAATCGTGGGGGCTTTGTCTTCCCGTGCTCGCGCTTCGTCTTCAGGAGCCGCTAAAAACACCAGTGTAAAACGGCCTTTCTCACTGTCTTTTCGGCTGATTTCGACCAGGCCGAGCAGGTCGCAGAAGAAGTGGAGGGTCTCGTCCAGGTTGCTGACCCGAATCATGGTGTGTAGGTATTTCATGGTGTTCTCCTGTGTTGATGTTGGGTTAGCGTTTGCTTTGGGGCCAATCGCGTGGGACCACAAACCAGCGCTCTTTCTCTACCCAGCAGGATAGCTCGGGTCGCCAAACCATTTCAGCAAACAAGGCCGGAATGCCTTCGGCTTCAACCCATTGAATGGTTGTGCGTGCCGCTTTGGCATCTGGCGTATCTATTTGGCTCCAAGGGCCAATCCAGTGCGGTTTGTTGAGGCGAACCCAGCGGCTGCTGTCCTCTGTCGCCAAGTCCGCAGCATAGCGCCATTTCCCGACCAGGTGGTCGTCGGGAACCGTGCCCGGGAGCTTAGCGGTATCCCCGTTAGGGTAGAACAGATATCCGGGCATGAAGATACGTGGCTTGATGCTTTCCCGGATGCCGAGTTCCGCCAACACATTGCGGGTTTCAGGCCGCTGTGTCATTTGGCTTTGGTGATACAGCATGTGGTTGGTTTTAAGATCCAGCCGGTCCCGGGCATTGGGGCCGTACCACAAGGTTGGTCCGTCGGCAGCGGGTACGCCCAGATAGTATTTGATGGCGATTTCATGGTGTTCCAGGTCGCCGGTAACCGCGTTTCTCAGTACGAAGTCCAGCTCGCCCAGTGTCTGGGTCTCGGTTCGTATTTGCTGGTTTTTCAACACAATTTCCCAGCCCATGAGCTCGCTCAACATCACCTCATAAAGCCGCTCGAAGTAGTGCCCTAGCCGTTTTTCTGTAGGGGCTGACAAACGAACGGGCGCTTCCTTTGGGTGATCGTCCCAATGGCTCAGCGTGGTTAGGGAATCCGAGGGAAGAAACTCGGAGGGCTTAAAGCTGATGGGAGATGCCACCAATTGAGGCGCTTCACACAGCCAGGCCAAATGGCGGACTGCCGGGGTTTTGAAGCGATGTAGGGAAAGCGGTTCTGAATCTGTATTCATGCGGTCAGCATACCTGAAACCTAAAGCGGGTGAGAGGTCGAAAAACGGTTCCTTACTGTCGATAGCTTTCAAAAGTTTAATTCACGGGCGTAAGCGCCGTGTGACCTCCACCGACATCAAAAAAGGCAGAGTTTGCTAAAGTGCTGAGCTGTTTTATCCCCAATGGAGAATGTCTACATGGAAGATTGGCAAGGATGCCTGGAGCCTCAATGCCAGCAAGCATTGCTGGTGGCCCGAGACGAGGTCGTGAAGCGGGGTGGGGCTGTGATTACTGCAGAAGACTTTCTGTTGGCGATGCTGGATGAGGTTGATGCGGTGGCTCCGTTTCTAAAGCGGCAGGGTGTGGATTTTGATGAACTGGTTCGAACGATTCAGGGTGAACAGCCGATTGTTGCCGAAGTCCACGGGGACGGCGATTTGTCGTCGCAGCTTATCTATTGGATCTCAGCCACACGCGAGGTTATTGAAAGCCCCTGGTTGAATTGGTCACAGCTTTTACGGGGTCTGGTGAGTTTCGCTGAACGCCTGCAAGATAAAGCCTATGTGGCGGTGCTGGAATTGGTGACGACCTGGCCGGATGAAGGCGGAAGTTCTTCTCGCGAGCAAAATACAAACACGCTTGGGCACACCCCACTCACAATCGTGGAGCCGGGTTGGCTGGCCTTGGCTGAGGATGTGGCCGTTTCTCTTTCCTCAAATAAAACCGGGCTGATTTGGGTTCAGGGCGAACGAGGCAGCGGCAAAACCGCGTGGTTGCAGTCACTCTTGGACACGCCTGGGCTCTTTTGGGTGCAGATTGACCTGCGCCGACAGGCCGAAGTGGTGGCGCAGGAACAACCTGCAGTGCCCTCTCAAGGTGAGGAGGCTTATGGCTGGCCGGTTTTGGTATTAGATAACGTATCGCCGCTTGAATTGCTGGAGTTGATGGCGCAGCCAAACGGCGTCGCCCGAGAGCTGGTGTCTGGCTGGTGTGGGCCCATTTTGTTGCTCGCGCCCTGCGCGGAGAGCGACACAGATGGTGAGCAGCGGTTAAGCCATTTACTGGGTAGAACGCTGGAAGTGGTCACCATGCCACCGGTGAGCACCGGGCAACGACGTGCGATTCTCACGGCTCATCAACCGTTGATTGAGAAACGATTTAATGTGGAAGTCGCGCTTGCCGCGGTGGAATATGCAGCTACCCGGCAGAGCCGGTGTGTGGCCTCGCCGGGTGGAATGCTTGAATGGGTACGACGAGCCGCTGCTCGCCTGCAGATGTTTGCCAGCCGCGGGCCATTGGAGTCCGTCGCGCTCGCAGGCAGGCAAGACGTCGCTCGGAGGCAGTCGTTGGTATCTGCAGCAAGGGGAGAGTCGTTTCACAACGACGATCCTGAAATGCAAGACTTGGAATTGTCCAGGGCTGCGTCCGAAGTGCTTTGGCATGAACGACAACGCTCGGGCACGTTGCGGCGGTTAACAGTGGACGATCTTCGGCAGGAATTAGAGCGATGGCTTGCAGCCGCGCCAGAGCCGGTTCACTATGTGCGGCAGTATGAGCAACAGCATGGAGATACCTTGGGTGCAGGATCTGGAAATATACATTCGTGACCTTGAGCCGGGTGCCGTATCCCGGTGGCTTGAAGGGCAGCTTGATGATGTCCGGCTGGACGATGCCGATGTGACCTCGGTTGCTAAAGGCAGTGCGCAGTTCAACGGAAGTGCGCTGCGTATTACCTTGTACCCCGGCGCGTTCGGGAAACGGTTCACGTCGCTGGTGATTGAGGGCGACGAGTTGCCGTGGAACAACGATCTTGAGTGCGCTCGAAGTGCCTGGAGAATGATGGAAGGGGAGATTCGCTGCAGTTTAGGCGAGTGGCAGGAAGGAGATTCACTGGATGATGAAAAGTGGTGGCGGTTAGATTACCGCGGAGAGCAGCAGGTCGTCTGGAATTAACAGAGCCCGGAACGTAAAAAGGCAGCCGATCAAGGCTGCCTTTTTGTTTATGCCGGGGAAGATCAATCGCTCAGGATAGACACGTTGTCTGCCTGCAGGCCTTTGTCGGCATCAACCACGTTGAAGCGAACCAGTTGGCCTTGGCGCAGTACGCGACGACCACGGCCACGAATGGCACGGAAGTGAACGAAGATTTCGTCGCCGCTTTCACGCACGATAAAGCCGAAACCTTTTTTGACGTTGAACCATTTAACGGTGCCTTCTTCGTCTCCTTCCGGAGTGCTGTCGTCAAAGTCGTCTTCGTCGTCGTAATCGTTCTGTGGCTGACTGGCACGAGCCGGGCGGTTCTGGGCGCGAGCGGGGGCAGCAGGCGCGGCTTGCTTACCGGCAACCAAAACAGCGATAAAACCCACAATGGCGAAAACAGCAAACGCCATCAAATACGCGGCAATACCACCTTGGCTACCCAGAGCTTCAACGCCTTCGCCCATAGCGAGCAGTTTCAGCGGTGCCGGGGTGGCAGACAGTAGCAGGCCCAGTACAAACGGTGCCGGAATTGCGATCAGGATAGCAACAAGGATCGCTTTGGCTGGATTACGCATTGGTTGGTTATTCTCCATAATTAAACGCTAACGATAAAAAGCCGTACATCGGGTAAAATGGCATGTCCGGCAGTGAACACCGCCGCTGAATTCTGTGTTTAGAATATCTGGCGTTGGCGGTAAAAGGCGCCATGATACCAGATTAAAGAAAGGGCTGACCAAATCTCATGAGTAAAAAGACTCTCGAAGACCGGATTGCAGATCTGGAAATGCGACTTGCGTTCCAGGATGACGTGATTAACACCCTGAGCGAACAAGTAACCAAGCAGGAAATGGACATTCGGGAGCTGTGGGAGGCTAAGCGGCTGATGCATCAGCAGCTTAAGGATGTGTCGCCCTCCCACATACGGCGGGAGGAGGAGGAGACCCCGCCGCCGCATTATTGATTTCGGAGTTGAGCTTTAACTCCTTCTAATTATCCCAGTAGTTCGACCAGAATCTGTTCGTAGATGTCGGACAGAATATTCAGATCTTCCGCTTTCACACACTCATCCACTTTGTGGATGGTAGCGTTGATGGGGCCGAGTTCGACCACTTGTGCGCCGGTGGGGGCGATAAAGCGGCCATCTGACGTGCCACCCGAGGTAGACAACTCGGTTTCCCTTCCGGTGACGGTACGAATGGCTTCCTGGCTGGCGGACACCAGTGCGCCCCGGTCGGTCAGGAACGGGCGGCCACTGAGGTGCCACTGCAGGTCGTATTTGAAATTGTGGCGGTCTAGAATGGCGACCACGCGTTCTTCCAGGCTTTCGGCGGTGTTTTCTGTGCAGTAGCGGAAGTTGAAATGTACTACGCACTCGCCGGGAATGATGTTGCTGCCGACGCCGGATTCAATTTTGGTGATCTGAAAGGTGGTCGGCGGGAAGAAATCGTTGCCGTTGTCCCAGAATTCTTTCGCTAAGGCATCCAGAGCGGGTGCAACGGTGTGTACCGGGTTTTCGGCCAGATGAGGGTAGGCCACGTGGCCCTGAGTACCGTGTACGGTCAGGTAGCCGTGCAGTGAGCCGCGGCGGCCGTTTTTGATCACGTCGCCTACCTCGTGGGTGCTGGACGGCTCGCCAATCAAGCACCAGTCGATTTTCTCGTTTCGGGCTTCCAGCGTTTCAATCACTTTAACCGTGCCATCGTGGGCCGGGCCTTCTTCATCACTGGTGATGAGCAGGGCGATGGAGCCGCGATGATTCGGGTTCTTGGCCACAAAGCGTTCGCAAGCTGTGACGAATGCCGCCAGGCTGCCCTTCATATCAGCCGCACCGCGACCATACAAGAAGCCTTCCTCAATCACCGGCTCAAAGGGCGCGTGGGCCCAGTTTCGCTCGGGACCGGTTGGCACTACATCGGTATGGCCTGCAAAAGCCAGCACAGGGCCATCGGTGCCTTTTCGTGCCCAGAGGTTGTCGGTTTCGCCAAATCGCAGGTTCTCGCCGGCAAAGCCGAGTGGGGCGAGGCGGGACATCATCAGTTCCTGACAACCGGCGTCGTCCGGTGTGACCGACTGGCGGCGAATGAGATCCATGGCGAGTTCGAGGGTAGGCGATAAGGTCATAGGGAAGCTCTTGCTGGGTCTGGAGTGGCCCCTCTCCACAGCGGAAGAGGGGCTAGTGCGGGTCTTAGTTGTTGGCGTGCAGTTCTTCGTTCAGCTCGATGGCTGTTTTGTTGGTTTTGCACTCAACCGCGCCGGTCTGGCTGTTGCGGCGGAACAGCAGGTCGTTCTTGCTGGCCAGGTCACGGGCCTTGATGACTTCAACCAAGTCGTTGTTGTCATCCAGCAGGGCAACTTTGGTGCCCGCGGTGATATAGAGGCCAGCTTCTACCGTGCAACGGTCGCCCAGCGGAATGCCGATGCCAGCGTTTGCACCCAGCAGGCAGTTTTCGCCCACGGAAATGATGATGTTGCCGCCACCTGACAGGGTGCCCATGGTGGAGCAGCCGCCGCCCAGGTCAGAGCCTTTGCCGATCATAACGCCCGCTGAGATACGGCCTTCGATCATGCTGGTGCCTTCGGTACCGGCATTGAAGTTGATGAAGCCTTCGTGCATCACGGTGGTGCCTTCGCCTACGTAAGCGCCCAGGCGAACACGGGAGGTGTCCGCAATACGAACGCCCTTGGGTACCACGTAGTCGGTCATCTGCGGGAATTTATCGACAGACTTCACTTCCAGAGTGCGGCCTTCTACACGAGCTTGCAGCTGGCGTGCTGGCAGTTCGTTCAGATCAATCGCGCCTTCGTTGGTCCACGCCAGGTTCGGCAACAGGCCGAAGATGCCGTCCAGCTTCAGGCTGTGGGGCTTGGCCAGACGGTGAGAAATCAGGTGCAGCTTCAGGTACACCTCGGGGGTGCTGGAGGCCGTGTCGTCGGTCGCCAGTACGGTTACAACGACCGGGCTTTTGCTTTCAGCGGCTTGCTCGGCCAGTTTTGCCTGAGCGGTTTCGCCCAGCTGGCGGAGGGAGGTGGCGAACTGGGTCAGTTGCTCGGCGCTCGCTTCGATGGCCTGATTGCCGCCTTTGTAGTTCAGCGCGGTTTCAACCACGTCGATCAGGTCTTTGCCTGGGGTCATAACCGGTTGCTGGTAGAACACTTCCAGCCATTCGCCCTGGTTGTTCTGGGTGCCGATGCCGATGCCGAATGCAAAACTCATCTGGTGGTTGCTCCTATCTAATATGTTTGAAAGCCGAGTTCTTTTCCTTTGCCGCTAACCTCCGTTTCTGTGCGAGAGGTCAAGGGCAGAGGGTTTTAAAGTGTTAGTTCGTCCACGCAGCCCATTCGTCTGCGTTAAAGCCCACGGTTACTGTTTCGCCGCGTTCAACGACCGGGCGTTTGATGATGGAAGCGTTCTCCAGCATGATCTCGTGAGCACTTTGGGCGGTCATGTTATCACGAACCTCATCGGGAAGTTTTCGCCAGGTAGTGCCGCGTTTGTTGATCAGCGTTTCCCAGCCCAGCGTTTGCTGCCATTCGGTCAGCTTCTCGCTGGTCAGGCCGTCTTTTTTGAAGTCGTGGAATTCGTAGGCGACGCCGTTTTCGTCCAGCCACTTGTGGGCTTTTTTGACGGTGTCGCAGTTTTTGATGCCGTAGAGCTTCATGCTTTAAACCCTTTTACAAACTCGACAATGCGGTGAGCCGCTTCAACGCACTCTTCTACAGGTGCCACCAGGGCCATGCGAACCCGGTTTTCGCCGGGGTTGTGGCCGTCCACGGTGCGGGAAAGGTAGCGGCCAGGCAGTACATGGACGTTTTGCTGTGCCGACAATTCCCGGGCGAAGGTTTCATCGTCGAACGGTGTTTCCGGCCAGAGGTAGAAGCCGGCATCCGGGAAGTCGACGTTCATCACTTCGCGCAGGATAGGCACTACCGCTTCGAACTTGGCGCGATACGCCGACCGGTTTTCTTTAACGTGTTCTTCATCGTTCCACGCTGCAATGCTGGCCAATTGATTGTGAATGGGCATGGCGCAGCCGTGGTAGGTCCGGTACTTCAGGTAGCCCGACAACACGTCAGCATCGCCGGCGACAAAGCCGGAACGCAGGCCAGGCAGGTTGCTGCGCTTCGATAGGCTGTGAAACACCACGCAGCGTTTAAAATCGTGGCGGCCAAGAGCGGCACAGGTTTGCAGCAGGCCTTCGGGCGGGTTGGCTTCGTCCGGGTAGAGTTCGGAGTAGCACTCGTCAGACGCCACAATAAAATCGTGACGGTCGGCCAGCTCAATCACTTTGGTCAGTGTTTCACGGCTGATTACGGCGCCACTGGGGTTGCCGGGCGAGCATAGAAACAGGACCTGGCAGCTGGCCCAGACGGATTCAGGCACCTTGTCGAAATCCGGAATGAAGCCGTTGCTGGCATCGCAAGGCAGGTAGACGGGGTCGGCTCCGGCGAGAAACGCGGCCCCTTCGTACACCTGATAAAACGGGTTCGGGCTAACCACGGTAGCGGGTTTGCTCGAATCAACAACGGCCTGTACCAACGAAAAGATGGCTTCTCGGGTGCCGTTGACCGGAACAATGTTGCGCGCCGGGTCGAGTGAGCCGTCACGCAAACTGAAGCGGTGAGTCGCCCAGTTAGCGATGGTTTCGCGCAGTTCGTCGATGCCCTTGGTGGTGGGGTAGTTGGCCAGCTTGTCCAGGTTGTCGGTCACCACCTGCTTAACGAAAGCCGGGGCCGGGTGCTTGGGTTCGCCAATACCCAGTGAAATCGGCGTCAGGTGCTCAGGCACGGTGATGCCGGCTTTCAGCTTCGCCAGTTTCTCAAACGGGTAAGGGTGCAGTCTTTCTAGGTTGGAATTCATTGAATCTCGTCCAGCATTTTGCAGAGGTGCTGTTGCAGGGCTTCGCACTCAGCGGGGTCGCTCAGTGGCCGGCCGTGTTCGTCGGTAATAAAGAAAACGTCTTCTACCCGCTCGCCCAGGGTGGCGATTTTGGCGTTGGTCAGCCGCACCCTGTGCTCGAGTAGCACCTGACCAATCCGGGCCAGCAGGCCGGGGCGGTCGGGTGTGATGACCTCCATCAAGGTTCTCTGGTTGATGGTGTCGTTGGAAAAAGTCACTTCGGTGGGGAACGCAAAGTGTTTAAGCTGCCGTGGCGTGCGCCGATGAATGATATCCGGGTAGTCTTCCGGATCATCCAGTTCTTCGATCAGTCGTTTGCGCACGCGCTCCTTTCGGGCGGGGTCGATACCCAGCGGCTGTCCTTTCTCGTCCAGCACAATATAAGAGCTGATGGAGTGGGGTCCCTCGCTGGAGTTAATGCGAGCATCGACGATGTTCAGGTTGAGCTGTTCCAGCACGGCGGTGGTGGCCGCAAACAGGGCGACCCGGTCCCGCATGTAGATAATGATCTGTGAATAGCCGTCGGTTGGCCCGCCGCGGGTGTCGCGAATCAGTACCAGTGGGTCCGGGTTGTCGCCATGGCGGATGATCGCCGCGGTCTGCCAGGCGATGTCGACGGTGGAATCCTGTAAAAAGTAATCTTCATCGACCGTATCCCAAATCTGGTCGATTTGTTCGTTGGTCATGTTCTGGGCGTTGAGGATTTCCCGAGCTTCTTCGCGAGTCGCGTCAATCCACGCTTGCCGGTTAACCGGTGTGTCGATGCCACGGCGCAGTGCCCGTTTGGCTTCGATGTAGAGCTGACGCAACAAAGAGGCGCGCCAGGTGTTCCAAAGCTTGGGGTTGGTGGCGCTGATGTCGCACACAGTTAGCGTGTACAGGTAGTCCAGATGCGCCTGGCTGGGAATGGCCCGCGCAAAGGCCTGGATAATGCCCGGGTCTGAAATGTCTTTGCGCTGGGCGGTCATCGACATAAGCAAGTGGTTTTCTACCAGCCATGCGATCAGCCGGGTGTCCCGCTCACTTAAATGGTGCCGCTCACAGAAGGCTTCGGCATCTATAGCGCCGAGTTCCGAGTGGTCACCGCCTCGGCCTTTGGCCACATCGTGGTACAGGCCGGCAATAAACAGGGTGTCCATCTTCGGTAACCGGTGAATCAAGCGCGATGCCAGAGGATATTCGGTTCGGGCTTCCTCGGTGGTTAATCGGACCATGTTGCGGATGACGCGCATGGTGTGCGCATCCACCGTATAAATATGGAACAGGTCGTGCTGCATCTGCCCAATGATGTCGCCAAACTCGGGTAAATAGCGCCCGAGCACGTTGTACTTTTTCATCGCAGACAGCGTTTCGTGGAGCGCATGGGGCGTGCGCAGGAGTTCCATGAACAGGCTGGTTACCGCCAGATCCGACCGGAAAACGTCATCAATCAGATGTCGGTGCGCTCGTAGTGAACGGATGGTGGTTGCTCGAATGCCCTTGATTTCCGGGTGCTGGGCCATCAATACGAAGATTTCCATGATGGCATAGGGGGCGTAAGCAAACACCTGATTGTTGATGGCTTCGATGTAGAAGTTGCGCATTTGAAAGCGCTTGTTCAGTGGCCGGATTTCGTCTTCGCTACCGCTGCCCAGAATCGCTTCGTCGTAGTATTGGAGAATAACATCAGTGAGCTCAGCCAGCGCCAGCACGGTGCGGTAGTAGGACTGCATCATCAATTCGACGCCGAGGCGCTTGCCTTCGTCTTTATAGCCCAGCATCGAGGCGAGGGCCCGCTGGTGATCAAACAGCATTCGGTTTTCATTGCGATCCGCGATGAGCTGAAGACCAAAGCGTAAACGCCACAGAAAGGTTTCGCCTTCCAGTAATACCCGGTGTTCTTCATCGGTAATGATGCTGAACCGGGCTAATTCAGCGGTGTTTTCGAGCCGGAAATGCCGTTTGGTGATCCAGCCAATAGTTTGGATATCTCGCAGCGCACCGGGGGACCCTTTGACGTTAGGTTCCAGGTTGTATTCAGTGTCACCGTACTTTTTGTGGCGGTTCTGCTGCTCTTCCCGCTTGGCGACAAAGTAATCTTTGTCGGACATTACGTCGTCCAGATACACCTGCTCGGTCAGGTCTTCCCGCAGGCTGTCAGGCCCTGCTATCGTGCGGGTTTCCAGAAGATTGGTGAGAATAGTAATGTCGTGTTTCGCGGCGTTAATGCACTCGTCAACGCTGCGAACGCTGTGGCCGATATCCAGCTTTAAATCCCATAACAAGGTGATGAAAGCGCTCAGGTCGTCTTGCCAGGCGCTTTCCGTTCCTTTTCGGGTCAGGATGAGCAGGTCGATGTCTGAATGGGGATGGAGCTCACCCCTGCCGTAGCCACCTACGGCAACCAAGGTAATATCGGGCGAGCTGGAAAAGGGATAGCGATTCCAGATCAAACGAAGCACGGTGTCTACTGTCGCAGCCCTGGCGTGGACCAGTGCTCTTACGTCAGCGCCTTGTCGGAAGGCTTCGGCATCGGCTTCATAGTGATGCTGTAAAAATTCCTTTGCCGCAACAACCGGCGACGGGTCGTGACTGATGCGGTGTTCCAGCTCGCTTCGGTCCACTTAGAAGGACTCTTCTGATCGTTTGGTCAGAACTTCGTGGCCGTCTGCCGTTACCAGAATGGTGTGCTCCCACTGGGCCGACAATTTGTGGTCTTTGGTGACGGCAGTCCATCCGTCAGCCAAAAGTTTGGTGTGGTATTTGCCTTGGTTCAGCATGGGTTCGATGGTGAACGTCATGCCTTCTTGCAGCTCAAGGCCCGTTCCCGGCGTGCCGTAATGCATGACTTGAGGTTCTTCATGGAATACTGCGCCGATGCCATGACCGCAATAATCCCGGACCACGGAATAGCGGTGCTTCTCCGCGTGTTTCTGGATTACGTGACCAATGTCGCCAAGACGCGCGCCGGGCTTGACCAGTTCAATACCTTTATACAGGCATTCCTGGGTGATCTGGATCAGGCGCTCTGAGCCGGGCTTAGGCTTGCCGACAATCCACATCTTACTGGTATCGCCGTGATAGCCATCTTTAATGACGGTTACGTCGATGTTGATGACATCGCCGTCTTTCAGAACTTTTTTGTCGGTTGGAATGCCGTGGCATACAACATGGTTCACCGAGGTGCAGATAGACTTCGGGAAACCTTTGTAATTCAGCGGCGCTGGAATGGCCTGCTGTTTATTCACAATGTAGTCGTGGCAGATTCGGTCAAGCTCTTCGGTGGTTACGCCAGGTTTGACGTGCTCGCCGATCATTTCCAGAACTTCGGCTGCCAGGCGGCCGGCTACCCGCATCTTTTCAATTTCTTCGGGGGTCTTAATAGATACTTGCATCGGTCTTCCTGTTTATGTGCATCAAGCCAGCATTTTAAGGGGCTGAAGCAATAGGTACAAGGAAGGTGTTTGCCAAAAGTAATGGCGTTGCGGGAGCGGAATATGGTATAAACGCGCCCGCCGAAACAAAACTCGGTAAATTCACACACGTGTCAGCACGTTGTCCCAGGGTGCCGGCTCCTGCTTTAAGGAGACAGGTTGGGGCAATTGGATGCGTGGAGGCCTAACCCGAAGCTAAAAGGTAACTATCATGGCTCAGGTAAATATGCGTGACCTGCTGAAAGCAGGTGCTCACTTTGGACACCAAACCCGTTACTGGAACCCGAAGATGGGTAAGTACATCTTTGGTGCTCGTAACAAGATTCATATCATCAACCTTGAGCAGACTGTTCCTGCGATGAACCAGGCGCTGGATTTCATTCAGCAACTGACTGAAAGCAAGAACAAGATCCTGTTTGTGGGTACCAAGCGTGCCGCAGCCAAGATCATCAAGGAAGAAGCACTGCGTTCTAACCAGCCGTACGTTAACCATCGCTGGTTGGGTGGCATGCTCACCAACTACAAGACCATTCGTCAGTCTATCCGTCGCTACCGCGATCTGGAAGCCCAGAGCAAAGACGGTACTTTCGACAAGCTGACCAAGAAAGAAGCACTTGAGCGTACCCGCGAAATGGATAAGCTTGAGCGTTCTATCGGTGGTATCAAAGACATGGGCGGCCTGCCTGACGCGCTGTTCGTTGTTGACGTAGACCACGAGCGTATCGCTATTAAAGAAGCGAACAAGCTGGGCATCCCTGTTATTGGTGTTGTTGATACCAACAGCGATCCTGACGGCGTTGACTACGTGATCCCGGGTAACGACGACGCAATCCGCGCTATCCAGATCTACGTAAAAGCGGTTGCTGATACTTGCCTGGAGTCTTCCCAGACTGCCGGCGGCGCTGACGAGTTCGTAGAAGTTAGCGAAGATGCCCAAGGCGCTGCTCCAGCTGCCGAGTAATGCTTGACCGTCAGGTCTGAGTTATAAGGCATGTCCCTTTTTACCGGGCATGCCTTCCCACCGAATTTGTAACTGATTGAGAGGACTGAACATGGCTGCAATTACCGCTGCAATGGTCAAAGAGCTGCGTGAGCGCACTGGTCTTGGCATGATGGAGTGCAAAAAAGCACTGGTTGAAGCTGAAGGCAGTGTTGAAGCTGCAATCGAAGAGCTTCGTAAGTCATCTGGCCTGAAAGCTGCCAAGAAAGCCGGTCGTACCGCTGCTGAAGGTGTTTCTCTGGTTAAGGTTTCTGACGACAAGACCGTTGCTTTCATTCTGGAAGTTAACTCTGAGACGGACTTCGTTGCCCGTGACGACAACTTCATGAACTTCGCGAACGACGTTCTGAACGTTGCGTTTGAAAAAGGCGAAACTGACGTTGCGAAGCTGATGGAAGGTGATCTGGAAAGCAAGCGTGAAGCGCTGGTTCAGAAGATCGGTGAGAACATCACGGTTCGTCGTCTGGTTAAAGTTGAAGGTCCGGTTGTTGGTGGATACGTTCACAGCAACAGCAAGATCGCTTCCGTTGTCGCTCTGAGTGCTGGAACTGAAGAGCTGGCTCGCGACATCGCTATGCACGTAGCTGCGGTTAACCCGCGCGTAGGCAAGCCGGAAGACATGCCTGCAGACGAGCTGGCTAAAGAAGAAGCTATCATCAAGTCTCAGCCTGATATGGAAGGCAAGCCTGCCGAAATCGTTGAAAAGATGATGGGCGGCCGTATCAAGAAGTTCCTGGCTGAAAACAGCCTGATCGAACAGCCTTTCGTTAAAAACCCGGAGCAGAAAGTGGGTGAGCTGATCAAAGCCGCAGGCGGCGAACTGGTTGGCTTTACTCGCCTGGAAGTGGGTGAAGGCATCGAAAAAGAAGAAGTGGATTTTGCTGCTGAAGTGGCTGCGGCCGCTGGCACAGGCAAGGCCTGATCCATTTTTTGGGTACGTCTGTCAAAGACAGTCGTGCTACCTAAGTCTGCCACGTCAGCCGGGTTCGCCCGGCTTTCGTGGCGGGCTTGTATCTGAGATACCCCTTTTTAAGCGCTAGCCTCAGAGGGGTATGTCAGATACAAGCCTGCCATAGGTTTGAAGCCGCACAGCCAAAAGACGAAAAGGGGATCACCATGCCGACACCGACATCTTCAACCAATCAACCCAGATATAAGCGTGTTCTGCTGAAGCTCAGTGGTGAGGCCCTGATGGGGGAACACGAGTTCGGTATTGATCCTAAGGTACTTGACCGCATGGCGTTGGAAATCGGTGCCCTTGTGGGTATCGGTGTGCAGGTTGCTCTGGTTATTGGTGGTGGCAACCTGTTCCGTGGTGCAGCATTGAGTGAAGCTGGGCTGGATCGGGTGACTGGCGACCACATGGGGATGCTGGCAACTGTGATGAATGGCTTGGGAATGCGCGACGCGCTTGAACGTTCCAATATTCGTACTCGGGTTATGTCCGCGATCCCCATGAGCGGCATTGTTGAGCACTATGACCGCCGTCGCGCTGTGCGCGATTTGAAAGAAGGCGACGTGGTGATTTTCAGTGCGGGTACCGGCAATCCTTTCTTCACCACCGATTCAGCCGCTTGCCTTCGCGGTATTGAGATAGAGGCCGATGCCGTTCTGAAGGCCACCAAAGTGGATGGTGTGTATAACGCGGATCCCAATCTGGACCCCACCGCAGTAAAATATGACCGCCTGACCTACGATGAAGTGTTGGATCGCAAGCTTGGCGTGATGGATCTTACCGCCATCTGTCTGGCTCGCGATCACGGTATGCCTTTGCGGGTGTTCGATATGAACCAGCCAGGCGTTCTCACCCGCATCGTGACGGGAGAGAAAGAAGGCACATTGATTGAGTAACGAATTGAGGGTTTCGACGTGATTGACGATATTAAGACAGAAGCTGAATCGAAAATGAAGAAAAGCCTTGAGGCGCTTACCTCGGCTTTCAACAAAATCCGTACCGGTCGCGCTCACCCTGCGATTCTTGATAGCGTGATGGTGAACTACTACGGTCAAGACACCCCGCTGAAGCAGGTGGCTAGCGTAAACGTGGAAGACAACCGTACGTTGTTGGTCGCGCCTTGGGAAAAGAGCATCATTTCGGCCATTGAAAAAGCCATCATGATGTCGGATCTTGGCCTGAACCCGTCCAGCAACGGTGACGCCATTCGCGTTCCTATGCCCATGTTGACCGAGCAGACCCGTAAAGAGATGGTCAAGCAGGCCCGTGGTGATGCAGAGCAGGGCCGTGTGTCGGTTCGTAATGCGCGCCGTGACGCAAACGGTATGCTCAAGGACCTTCTGAAAGAGAAGGAAATCAGCGAGGACGATCTGCGTCGTGGCGAAGACGAGATCCAGAAGCTGACCGACAAGTACATCGCCGAGATCGAAAAGATGCTCAAGGCGAAAGAAGAGGATCTGATGGCGGTTTAACCGTCAGATTGTTCAGAAACAGAGTCAGCAGTGGTTGAAGATGCTACTGCGCAGAGGGTTTCATGACGGATCAAATAACCGCAGAAATTCCGGTGACGGCCAGCAGTCGTCCCCGGCATGTGGCCATTATCATGGATGGCAATAATCGCTGGGCGAAAGCACGGCGGTTGAAAGGAGTCGCGGGCCACAAGGCAGGAGTGGATGCGGTCAAAGCCGTTGTTGAAACCTGCGCGCGGCAGGGCGTAGAGGTGTTGACACTGTTCGCTTTCTCCAGCGAAAACTGGCGACGCCCCAAAGACGAAGTGTCGGCATTAATGCGCCTGTTTGTGATCGCCCTTGAGCGGGAAGTTCGAAAGCTTCACCGTAACAATATCCGGTTACGGATTATCGGCGACCGCTCGGCCTTCAATCCTTTGTTGCAAGAGCATATGGAAAAAGCCGAGGCGCTTACTCGCAATAATACGGCGATGACCTTGGTGATCGCCGCTAATTATGGTGGGCACTGGGACATCACTCAGGCCACCCAGGCAGTTGCAGAGAAAGTTCGAGCGGGTGAACTGGCCCCTTCCGATATTACCGACGATTTGATTCAGCAGCATTTGAGCATTGGTGATCTGCCAATGCCGGATTTGATGATTCGCACCGCCGGTGAGCAGCGCATCAGCAATTTTTTGTTGTGGCACTTGGCCTATACGGAGTTTTATTTCTCCAATGTTTTCTGGCCTGATTTCAAAGCTGAAGAAATGCTGAAGGCGTTGCAAGCGTACGGGCAGCGCAAGCGCCGTTTTGGGCAAACCGACGATCAGCTTGATTCCCAAGCCACACAACAATAACGACATAGCGATTATTACCGTGCTTAAAACTCGAATTATTACCGCACTTATCCTGGCCCCGATTGCAATCGGCGGCATTTTCTTCCTACCCGCGTTTGGCTTCTCACTCTTCACCGGTGCAATTATTGCCCTCGGTGCCTGGGAGTGGGCAAACATGTCGGGTATCGAAGGGCAGGGTGGCCGTGTTGCGTACGCGGTAGCCGTGGCGGTGTTGATGGCTCTGATATCACAGCTGAACGTCTCCGCTGTGATGGTTTTGTCGCTGGCGTTCGTTTGGTGGCTCGTCTGCTTTGGGCTGGTGAGCCGTTATCCACGAGGCTCAGACACCTGGGGTTCGGTTGCTGTCAGGGCACTGATGGGCTTGTTTGTACTTTTGCCCGCATGGGTCGGTTTGAATCATCTGCGCACCGGCGTTTTCGAGTTTGGCGCTTTGACCAACAGTCTGCTCGTCATTCTCTATATCTTCCTCATGGTTTGGGTGGCCGATATCGGCGCGTATTTCGCAGGCCGGGCGTTTGGCAAAGCCAAGCTGGCACCTCGTGTGAGCCCCGGAAAGTCCTGGGCCGGTGTTTGGGGAGGTTTGGTCGCTGTGGGTGTTTTGGCCTTGGTTGCCAGCTATATTGCCAGCGCCAGTCTGCAAGAAACCCTTTTGTTACTCATTGCCAGCTTGTTTACGGGGTTTGTGTCCGTATTGGGCGACTTGCTTGAAAGTATGCTGAAGCGTTTTCGGGGCATCAAAGACAGCAGTCAGTTGCTACCGGGGCACGGTGGCATCATGGATCGGATTGATAGCCTGACCGCCGCGATTCCGGTTTTCGCATTGATCATTACATTGCTTGGTTGGCTGAGCGCGGCCAGCGTGTCTGTATGACCCATCGCAGCGTTACCGTTTTAGGAGCGACCGGCTCCATAGGCCTGAGTACTCTCGACGTGGTTCGTCGGCATCCTGCACGGTTTTCGGTGTGGGCGTTGACGGCCGGTACCAAAGCGCAGGAATTAGCCGCTTTGTGTCGGGAATTCAAACCCGCTTTTGCAGTCATGGCCGATGTTGGTGCCGCTCGTGAGCTTGAAAGCTTGCTCGCAGATCAGCCCGAAACGACCGTGCTCGGTGGCGAGCAAGGTTTGTGTCAGGTTGCTGCAGCCGAAGAAGCCGATACCGTGATGGCTGCCATCGTGGGTGCGGCAGGGCTTGCGCCGACACTGGCAGCGGTCCGTGCCGGCAAGCGAGTGTTGTTGGCCAACAAAGAAGCGTTGGTGATGTCCGGTAGACTGTTTATGGACGCCGTGGCGGAATCGGGTGCGGAGCTATTGCCGATTGATTCCGAACACAACGCCATCTTCCAGTGCATGCCTGCCGATAAAGTGCGTAACCCCGTAGCCGCCGGCATTACACGTATCTTGTTGACCGCCTCTGGTGGGCCTTTCCGCACTTTGTCAGCAGAGTCGTTGAAATCGGTGACACCGGTGCAAGCCTGCGCACATCCGAACTGGTCTATGGGCCAAAAGATTTCGGTTGATTCGGCTACCTTGATGAATAAAGGTCTGGAGCTTATTGAAGCTTGCTGGCTGTTCAATACCACCCCGGATCATGTCGAGGTGCATGTGCACCCGGAGAGCATTATTCATTCGATGGTGGAGTATGCAGACGGCTCGGTGCTGGCCCAGATGGGAAGCCCGGACATGCGCACACCTATTGCGAACGGGATGGCTTGGCCGGAGCGTATCGCGGCGGGCGTTGCGCCGCTGGATTTATTCGCCATCGGTACGTTCCACTTTGAACGTCCGGACATAACGCGTTTCCCGTGTTTGCGCCTGGCGGCTGAGGCATTTGCCACTGGCGGCACGGCACCTGCGGTTCTCAATGCGGCAAATGAAATCGCAGTTGCGGCATTTCTTGAAGGTAAGCTGTCCTTTACCGATATCCCCGTTATCATAGAGCGAACGCTGGCAGCCACCGAGGTGGTGGAAGCCGACAGCTTCGAAACCATATTCGCTAAAGATGCTGAAGCACGCGCGCAAGCCAGCGAGCAGATTGGCTTATTGCCGGCCTGATATCGTATTGGCGTTTCGTTAAGCTGTAGCCCAGAACCAACACCGGAAGACCTATGCAGATTATTCAAAGCGTACTGGCATTAGCGCTGACTCTGGGAATCCTGGTTACCCTGCACGAGTACGGGCATTTTTGGGTAGCACGACGCTTCGGCGTAAAAGTCCTTCGATTCTCGGTTGGTTTCGGTAAACCGCTGTTCTCCTGGTATGACCGTCAGGGTACCGAATACGCCATTGCCGCCATTCCGTTGGGTGGCTACGTTAAAATGCTGGACGAGCGTGAGGGCCCGGTTCCTGAAGAGTTGCGGGACCAAGCGTTTACCTCTAAGCCGCCTTCTCAGCGCATTGCCATCGCGGCTGCCGGTCCGATAGCCAACTTTATTTTTGCGATTCTCGCTTATTGGCTGATCAGCGTTGTGGGTGTCACGACCGTCGCTCCCATTGTCGGCAGTGTCGCGGAAGACAGCACCGCTGAGCGTGTGGGCTTGCAAGAGGGCATGGAAATACACTCGGTGGACGGTCATCGGGTTACATCCTGGCGCGACGTGAATATGCGCCTGCTGGAGCGTGCGGGAGAGCACGGGCAGGTATCTTTGGAAATTTCCGAGCAGGGTTCTCGGGGCGTTGTGTCCGGGCCGTTGAATGGTTGGGCATTGAGTGACGATGCGCCCAACCCTCTGGCGGAGTTTGGAGTCACGCCTTGGCGCCCGGAAGTGCCCGCAGTCTTGGGGCAGGTGGTCGAGGGCGGTCGCGCCGAGGCGGCCGGACTTCAGGCCGGTGACCACGTATTAGCCGTAAACGGTGAACCCGTCGATAATTGGTTTGCCTTGGTTGAACACATTCGTAATGCGCCTGAACAGCCGATCGTGCTGTCGATAGAGCGCAATGACGCTCAGTTAGAGGTAGCCGTTACGCCGGGCGCGCGTACCCTGGATGATGGCCAGGTGATTGGTTTTGTCGGTGCGGGTGTTGAAGCGATCTCATGGCCTGATGAAGTGCTTCGAAACGTGCAGTTCGGGCCTTTGGCGGCGATACCGAATGCGTTTCACGAGACGTGGGCAGACACTCGTTTAACGCTGGTCGCCATCAAGAAAATGGTGACAGGGCTTCTATCGCCGACGAATCTGAGTGGGCCGATTACCATTGCCCGGGTGGCTGAAGCCAGTGTCAGTTCGGGGTTTGAGGATTTTGTTCGATTTCTGGCGTATCTCAGCGTAAGTCTGGGTGTACTGAATTTGCTGCCAGTGCCGGTGCTGGATGGTGGTCACATCGTGTATTACACGATTGAAGCTATTCGCCGGAAACCCTTATCGGAAAGGGCTCAAGAGCTAGGGTTACGAATTGGTATGGCTTTGATCCTGACTTTAATGGTGTTTGCTCTTTACAACGACCTGATGCGGTTGTGAGAATTGCGGGCTCCTTACCGCACATTAACCAGGCGATATAACTGAATGAGACGTTCTCTTCTAGCTGTAGCTGTTGGCCTCGCGATTACCGCAACCGGTATGAAGCCAGCGTTGGCGGACGAATTCACGGTTGCGGACATTGAGGTGGAAGGCCTGCAGCGGGTATCTGCGGGTTCGGTATTTTCCGCGTTTCCGATCAATATGGGCGAGCAAATTGATGAAGCTCGTTTGGCGGCCGCCATTAAAGACCTGTTTCGCACGGGCTTGTTTACCGACATTGAGGTCAGCAGAGACGCTGGCGTCTTGATACTGACGGTCCGTGAGCGCCCCTCCATTTCGTCGATCGAAATCGAGGGCAACAAAAACATTGAAACCGACATGCTGAAAGACGCCTTGGCTGGTGCGGGCCTTGATGAAGGGCAGGTCTTTCGCCGGGCGACCCTTGAGCGTCTTGAGCTTGAAATCCTGCGATCTTACATCGCGCAGGGGCGCTACAACGCGCGGGTGAAGGCCTCAGCTGAGGAGTTGCCGCGTAATCGTGTCGCCATCCGGTTGGATATCAACGAAGGCTCAGTTGCCGCTATTCAGCACATCAATATCGTCGGTAACCGCGAGTTCGACGATGAGACGCTGACGGATCTGTTCGAGTTGCGCAGCAGCAGTTGGTGGAACTCTCTCACCAACAGCGACAAGTATGCCCGTGAAAAACTCAGTGGCGACCTCGAAACCTTGCGCTCGTTCTACCTTGACCGCGGTTATCTGGATTTCAATGTGGAGTCCAGCCAGGTGTCAATCTCGCCGGACAAGCAGCAAGTCTTCATCGCGATGGCTCTCAACGAAGGCCCTCAATACACCATCTCCGACATACAGCTGCGCGGGAACCTGATTCTTGAGGAGGAAGAGCTTCGCAAGTTTATTCCGGTGGAAGAGGGTGATGTGTTCTCGCGCGCGCAGATGACGGCGATTTCCGAAGCCTTGTCTTTCCGTCTTGGTCGGGAAGGCTATGCCTTTGCCAGTGTTAATGCGGTTCCCGAGCCCAACGACGATAACACTGCGAAGGTGACTTTTTATATTGAGCCGGGTAAGCGTGCCTATGTTCGCCGCGTTAATTTCAACGGCAACGTATCCACCAAGGACGAAGTGTTGCGTCAGGAAATGACGCAGATGGAAGGTGGTGTTGCGTCTTCTGATCGGATCGAGTTCTCCAAAACCCGACTCGAGCGTATGGGCTTTTTCAAAACCGTTGACGTGGAAACGGTGCCGGTTCCCGGGTCAGACGATCTGCTAGACGTTAATTACAGCGTTCTGGAACAGCCGACAGGAAGCCTGTCTGCCTCGGTAGGTTTTTCACAGAACTCCGGTGTGATTCTCGGAGCATCTGTTTCAGAGAACAACTTCTTTGGTAGCGGCAAGCGGGTATCGTTCGGGGTGAACTTCAGCGATTCCGTCAAAAGCGCCAATATTTCCTACATGGACCCGTATTACACAGTTGACGGGGTAAGCCGAGGCTTCAGCCTGTTCGCACGGGAAACCGATTATCAGGAAGAAGATATTTCATCCTACTTGCTGGACGAATACGGCGCCCGGATGACGTTTGGTTACCCGACGGATTCTATCACCCGGCTGAACTTTGGTGTGGGTGTTACCCGTTCTGATATCAAAAAAGGCGTTTTTTCCGCGGAAGAGGTCAGAACCTTTATTGAAGACGAAGGGGATTCCTTTACCAATTACTTCCTGTTTGGTAGCTGGCGCCGGAGTACATTGAACCGCGGCGTGCTTCCGACCAAGGGCTATAGTCATTCCCTGTCGTTGGATGTGGCGGTACCGGTTAGCGATCTGACGTTCTACAAAGCGAGCCACCGCACGGACTTTTATTTCCCATTGGTAGACAGTCAGCGTTGGGTTGTTCGGGCGCGGACCGAGGTAGGGTTTGGGGACGGTTATGGTGACCGTTCGCAAATGCCTTTCTTCGAACACTTCTATTCGGGTGGTTACGGGTCTGTACGAGGGTATCGAGCGAATTCTCTGGGGAACAAAGCGACCAATCAGACAGGGGATTTCTCCGATCCTGATCCGTTCGGCGGTAACTTGCTGACGGAGGCAGGTCTTGAGCTGATTTTCCCGACACCGTTTGCCGGTGATACCCGAAGCATGCGTACGTCGCTCTTCCTGGATGCGGGTCAGGTCTTTGATACCGACCGTGACTTCGATCCGGAGTTGACCGAAGTCCGTACTTCGGCGGGTGTGAGTTTCCAATGGATCACGGCCGTTGGTCCTTTGGCATTCAGTCTCGCCAAGCCACTGAATGACAAGAGTGGTGACGATACTCAGGTGTTCCAGTTCTCGCTGGGGCAGACATTCTGACGCGTAATATAAAAACGAAAATATGAAACAAAGGAGAGTTTTGATGAAACGTATTTCAGCGGTTCTTGGTTCGTTATTGTTGGCCTTTTCTTTTCACGCTGCGGCAGAGACCCGCGTGGGCGTGGTGGATTTGCGTCAGGCGTTGTTTTCGTCAAACGATGCTCAGGCATTCAGTGAAAAGCTTCAGAAAGATTTCGCCGCCGATGAAAACAAAGTGCGCGAAGCTCAGGAAGCTGCTCGTAAACTGAAGGATCGTCTGGAAAAAGACGGCGCGATGATGAATGAAAGCGAGCGCACCAAACTGGCGACCGAGTTTCAGGAAAAAGTTCAGGAGTTCAATTTCCTAAAACAGCGTCTTGATTCAACGGTGGCACAGCGTAAACAGCAGTTCCTGGAAGGCGCACGCCCCGAGGTGGATGAGGCCGTTAAAGAGCTTCTGGATGAACACGATCTGGATCTGATTTTGCCGAGTGAAGCGGTTGTGTATGTGAAGCCCGAAATGAATCTGACCCCGCAATTGCTTGAAAAGCTGAACCGTTAGAAAAAACAGGGCCTCCCTGGTCCGGATATTTGGAGATAACAATGGCAGTAACATCCTATCGTCTTCAGGAAATTGCTGATGCGTTGGGGGCCAGCCTCCGGGGAGATCCGGATGCACGGGTTTCTGGTATGGCAACCCTGCAGGCGGCAGGCCCCAGCCAGATCAGTTTTTTGGCGAATCCGTCTTACGCTAGGTACCTGAAAACGTCTCAGGCCGGGGCGGTTATCGTATCTCCGGCCACGGCGGATCAAGCTCAGACCAATGTCCTTGTATTAGATAACCCTTACATGGGCTATGCTCGGTTGAGCCATTGGTTTGACCGCTCGCCTGCTGCTCCGGCGGGCGTCCATCCCAGCGCAGTCGTTGACCCCAGTGCGACCATTTCCTCGACCGCCAGTATCGGGCCCAATGCCGTGATTGAGGCTGAGGTGGATATTGGAGAACACGTGATTGTGGGGGCAGGTTCTGTTGTTGGCGCCCGATCGCGCATTGGTGAGGGCACGGTACTGAGCCCACGGGTGACTTTGGCTCACGATGTTCAGCTTGGTCAGCGATGCAATGTTCTGAGTGGCGCGGTGATCGGTAGCCCAGGCTTCGGGTTTGCCAATGAGAAAGGTCAGTGGCATCGAATTGCCCAATTGGGTGGCGTGGTTCTGGGCGATGATGTTGAAGTGGGTGCCAATACGACGATTGACCGAGGGGCGTTGGGGCCGACGGTTATTGGTAACGGGGTAAAACTCGATAACCTCATCCAGGTAGCGCATAACGTCCAGATTGGTGACCATACCGCGATGGCGGCGTTGACGGCTATCGCAGGCAGTACAAGTATTGGTAAATACTGTGTGATTGGTGGTGCCTCTGCGATAGCGGGGCATTTGGAAGTGGCTGATCAGGTTCACCTGACAGGGATGAGCATGGTCACTAACGATATCTCTGAACCGGGTGTGTATTCGTCCGGTCTGCCAGCAGACAAAAACCGGCAGTGGCGAAAAAATGCAGTTCGTTTCAGGCAGCTAGACGGCTTGGCGCGACGAATTAAAGAACTGGAAAAGAAATTTAAGGGCTGAGGCCGGTCATGACGATGAACATCGAAGAAATTTTGGAATATTTGCCCCATAGATACCCGTTTATGCTGGTTGATCGGGTAACCGAAGTCGAGAAAAGTGTATCAATCAAAGGCTATAAGAATGTGTCGTTTAACGAACCGTTCTTCACTGGTCATTTTCCGGATAACCCGATTATGCCGGGGGTGCTGATCATCGAAGCCATGGCCCAGCTGTCTGGCATTCTGGGGTTTGTGACGGTAGGGCGGAAACCGTCAGATGGCGTGATACAATATTTGGCTGGCTCTGATAAGGCCCGATTTAAGCGTCCAGTACGCCCCGGAGATCGTCTGGAGCTGGAGTCCGAGCTTGTTTCTGCCAAGCGCGGCCTATGGAAGTTTAATTGCCGCGCGTTGGTCGATGGCGACGTTGTGTGTGTGGCAGAAATATTAACCGCTGAGAGAGAAGTTTGATGGCGACAAATGACTGGTCGGGTGTCCATCCTCAAGCGATTGTGGACCCATCAGCCAAGCTGGGGGCTAACGTAACGGTCGGCCCTTGGAGTTATATTGGCCCGAATGTGGAAATCGGCGATAACACCGAGATTCTTTCCCACGTTGTTATAAAAGGTCCAACGGTTATTGGTAAAAATAACCGCATTTTTCAGTTTTCCAGTGTCGGAGAAGAGTGTCAGGACAAGAAATACGCGGGCGAGCCTACGACACTTGTCATCGGCGACAACAATACCATTCGTGAGAACTGCACCATCCATCGCGGCACCACTCAAGATCGCGGCGAAACACGTATTGGTAGCGACAATCTCTTAATGGCGTATGTGCACGTTGCTCACGACTGTGTGGTTGGCAACGGCACGATTCTGGCGAACTGTGCGACCTTGGCCGGCCATGTCACCGTTGGTGACTTTGCGATTCTTGGCGGTGGCACCATGGTGCACCAGTTCTGTCACATTGGGGCTCACAGCATGGCGGCTGGTGGCAGTATCGTTCTGAAAGATATCCCTGCGTATGTGATGGCCAGTGGGCAATCTGCTCAGCCGCACGGTATGAATGTCGAGGGTTTAAAGCGCCGTGGATTCAGCAAAGAAGATTTGCTGGCGTTACGGCGTGCTTACAAGGTTATCTACCGCCAGGGTTTAACCAGTGAACAGGCGTTGGCCGAACTCGAGAAAAATTACGCGGACAGCCCGGTGATGAAGCCTCTGATTGCCTCGCTCCGGGAATCGGATCGCGGCATCATACGCTAGGTCGGCAGGAGACTGCCGGTGGCAGATGTTCAGATTGAGCCAGTCAGCTTTCGCAAAGTAACCATAGCGATTATCGCCGGCGAGGCATCGGGGGATATTCTCGGTGCCGGCCTCGTTCGGTCGCTGAGGTTGCGATACCCTAACGCTCGCTTTGTGGGTATTGGTGGCGACGAGATGATTGCCGAAGGCTTCCATTCGTTGGTCCCTATGGAAAGGCTTTCGGTGATGGGGCTTGTGGAGGTTCTGGGCCGTATCCGGGAGCTGTTCAGCATCCGTGCCCGTCTTCTCGATTATTTCTTTACAACCCCTCCGGATGTTCTGATCGGTATCGATTCGCCGGATTTCACGATTACCATCGAGCGCCGTTGTCGCGAGGCCGGGATTCCTTCCGTGCATTATGTCAGTCCGTCGGTGTGGGCTTGGCGCCAAAAGCGCATCTTCAAGATAGCCAAATCGATTGACTTGATGCTTACGCTGCTACCGTTCGAGGCCCGATTCTACGAAGAGCACAACGTACCCGTGGCGTTTGTAGGTCATCCGCTCGCTGATCGCGTGCCGTTGGAGCCCGATACCTTGGCCGCCCGTGAGTCGTTAGGCCTTGATGCAGACCGGCCGGTATTGGCTGTCTTGCCCGGTAGCCGCGGTGGCGAAGTCGAACGGTTGGGCACCTTGTTTCTGGAAGCATCTCGTTGGCTGCAAGGCCGTAGGCCGGACCTCCAGTTGGTTATTCCATGCGTAAACCGTGACCGCGAGCGTCAGATTCAGGAATTGGTGGAGTCGCTCGAGGTTAAGCTGTCAGTGACCTTGGTCCGCGGTCGTTCTCGTGAGGTAATGGCAGCCAGTGACGTAGTGATGCTGGCATCCGGAACGGCCACGTTGGAAGCCATGCTGTTGAAGAAGCCAATGGTGGTGGGGTATCGGCTGAGTAATTTCAGTTTCGCGTTGCTGTCGCGTCTGGTGAAGGTGCCCTGGGTCGCTCTGCCAAACCTTCTCGCCAAGAAAGAGTTGGTGCCTGAATTGTTGCAGGATGATGCCACCCCTGAGGCGCTTGGTGCGGCAGTATTAGAGCGTCTTGAAGATAAAGCAGGGCGGGCACGCTTGAAAGAAGCTTTTACCGAGCTGCACATTGCGCTGAAGCAAAATGCCGATGAGCGCGCTGCTGCAGCAGTTTCTCAGCTAATCGAGAGCAAGCGCTGATGGCTGCGAAAGAATTGCCTCCGTTCGAGTGCCGTTATCAGGGAAGGCTGTTAGCTGGTGTAGACGAAGTAGGGCGAGGCCCGCTGGTGGGCGCCGTTGTGACGGCAGCGGTGATTCTCGATCCGGAGCGCCCGATCGCCGGGCTGGCAGATTCGAAGAAGCTGACCGAGAAAAAGCGGGCAAAGCTGTACGACGAAATTATCGAAAAGGCGGCAGCCTGGAGTCTCGGGCGCTGCGAGCCGGAAGAAATTGATCGTTTGAATATCTATCAGGCAACCATGCTTGCGATGCAGCGCGCGGTCGATGGCTTGTCGATCGCGCCGGAATACGTGTTGGTCGACGGTAACCGCTGCCCCAAGTGGAACTGGCCATCCGAGCCGGTTGTTAAAGGCGACGGCCGGGTTGAGGCGATCAGTGCCGCATCGATCATTGCGAAGGTAACCCGGGATCGGGAAATGGATGCGTTGGAGGAAAAGTACCCGGGCTTCGGGTTTGCCAAACACAAAGGTTACCCGACACCGGTTCACCAGGAAGCTTTAATGCGGCTGGGTGCAATCCCGGAACATCGGCGGTCATTCAAGCCGGTTCAGGTGGCAATCGAAACGGTAGGCTTGTTTCGGCCAGAAGAGGCGGTAAGTGAGGCTTTAAGCTTTCCGGCCGATTTGTTTGAAGATATCGGTTGACGGAACGGATTATCCTCTGTAATATTCGCGCCACGTTGATCGGGGTTGGCCCCGAAATAAGACGAACAGTTTGATGCGGGGTGGAGCAGTCTGGTAGCTCGTCGGGCTCATAACCCGAAGGTCGTAGGTTCGAATCCTGCCCCCGCTACCATAAAAAAGAAAGGCAGATCAGTTAGTTACTGATCTGCCTTTTTTGCGTTTGGGGCCGCCAAACTTCCCTGTGACGAATATGTGACATATCTGTGCCAATCTTTGTGACGCCCCATTTGGATGGTTCGGTGAGATTGACCGTAAGTCTTTTGCTGTCACAGGTTGGGTAACCTCGCTGCGTATAGCCTGGTCAACCCTCATTTGGCAACCTCTTCTCTGGCATTACCCCAGTTGCCTTTAATTGTTGCTCACTGGTCTTCCTGAAACTCCAGCAGATCGCTGACCTCGCATTTGAATAATTTGCAGAGTCTGTCGAGCGCATCAAGATCGATCCGTTGAGCGGTCTCTTTATACAGCAGAGTCACCGTGTTGCGGTTCAGGCCGGTCTCTCGCGCCACATCTACGATTTTCATTTTGTGCTCGCCCATGATGCGGGCCAGGTGGCATCGAATCATCTCTAAATTATCCTTAATGAAAAAATGTTATCCAGGGTGGCAAAAAGCTCTTGCAAATGTCCTTTTGTTGTCTAAAATGTCATTCAGGATGACATTCTGATATAGGGAATGTCTTTTGTTGATTTAGAATATCGCAGCGGAAGGAATATTTCGATGGAAAACTCTTACACCTATCTGACCACTGAAGAGCTGGCTGGTCGAATCAAATATGACTGCCGGACCATTCGCCAGTGTCTGAAAGACACGGTTCTCCTTGAGGGCAAGCACTACATCAAGCCGTTCGGCCGCCGCAAGATTCTTTTTCTTTGGGAGGAGGTCGAAAAGGAAATGTTAGACGGTGCCAGGGAGCATGAGCATTTGGCTATTCCCATGGCGAGCGGGGTGGTTTGTCATGGGTAAGGTCAGGACAAGGAAAGAAACCGGAAAGCTGTATTTGGACTTTATGTACGCAGGTCACCGTTGTCGGGAGCAAACGGCCTTGATGGACACGCCTCAAAACCGAAAGCGTGTAAACGCACTTTTGCAGAAAGTTGAGGCCATGATTCTCTTGGGTGACTTCAACTATGCGGAGTATTTTCCTGATAGTCGTAATCTCAAGAAGATCCAGGCCAGCCAAGCAAATTCTGGGGCAACTAATACCTCAGAAAATGGCAGGGCGTCTGATACTCCTTTGTTCGCAGGCTTCGCTGACCAGTGGTTCCTCGAATCCAAAATCCAGTGGCGGAACTCCCACACTCGCAATGTGGAATCCATCCTGGCCAGCTCTCTCAAGCCAGCCTTCAAGAATAAACGGGTAGGCGAGATTTCCAAGCCGGATATTCTGGCCGCTCGTAACAAGATGGCTCGGCGGAAAGGAAGAGGGGCCAGTGGCTTGATGGCGCCCAAAACCATCAACAGCCACATGACCATTTTGCGGATGATTCTAACGGAGGCGGCTGAGCGGTTTGACTTCACGAATCCCTATCTGAACATAAAACCGCTCAAGCAGCAGAGGGTACACATCGAGCCTTTCTCCCTGAATGAGGTAGAAAAGATTCTCGAAACGGTCAGAGAGGATTACCACAACTATTACCTGGTGCGTTTTTACACCGGCATGCGAACGGGGGAGGTTGATGGCCTCAAGTGGGAGTACGTGGATTTCGAGAAGCGGGAAATCCTGGTACGTGAAACACTTATCCACGGCCAAACCGAGTACACAAAAACGGACGGCTCACAAAGGGAAATTCCAATGTTTGGCCCCGTGTACCAGGCACTCAAATCCCAGTACGAGGCAACCGGCAAACTCAGCAAGTTCGTATTTTGTAACCGGCTGGGAGAGCCGCTGGACCACAATAACGTGACCAAGCGTGTTTGGTACCCTTTGTTGGAACACCTCAAGCTGAAGAAACGCAGACCCTACCAGACCCGGCATACAGCTGCGACGCTACTCCTCGCGTCGGGAGAAAACCCGGAATGGGTCGCCCGCACTCTGGGCCATTCCTCAACGGAAATGCTGTTTAAAGTGTATTCCCGCTATATCCCGAACCTGACTCGCATGGATGGCAGCGCCTTTGAGCGCCTGATT
>Ga0098062_1000080_pt1 | contig 64880 bp, 53 predicted proteins | sample 23_taG_FD_81592 | JGI IMG/M metagenome (GOLD analysis project Ga0098062, IMG submission 81592) | Marine viral communities from Cariaco Basin, Caribbean Sea - 23_WHOI_OMZ | ecosystem: Environmental > Aquatic > Marine > Oceanic | place: Caribbean Sea: Cariaco Basin | collected 2014-11-11 | reverse complement strand
TTTGGTTGTGATTTCGTGGCCCGCTCTGGCAAACCAATCCACTTTGCTTGTTGTTGGCGACAGTTTGAGTGCCGCTTACGGTGTTCCGTCTGAAACTGCCTGGGTTCCTCTGCTGCGCGACCGGCTGGAACGCGAAGGTCTGGCCTGGCAGGTGGTTAATGCCAGTATCAGCGGTGAAACGACCGATGGAGGTTTGCGCCGGTTGCCTCGTTTGCTTGAGCAGAATGAGCCGAAGGTGGTTGTCATTGAGCTGGGCGGTAACGATGGTCTTCGGGGGTTTCCTCCAAATATTATTGAGGCAAATTTGGCCAAGATGATTGAGTTATCGTTGGATGCTGGTGCTGCTCCGATTCTTGTGGGCATGCAAATTCCGCCGAATTACGGTCAGCGTTATACGCAGATGTTTTCGGATATCTTTCCAGCGTTGTCTGACCGGTATGAGGTGGGGTTGGTTCCGTTCTTTCTGAACGGAATTTACGATCAGGAGGGTTTGATGCAGGGGGATGGTATTCATCCTACTGAGGAGGCGCAGCCTATGTTGCTGGAGAATATTTGGCCTGAGCTAGAACCTTTGATTCACTAGGATGCTCCAAGCCTTCGGGCTTTTTATTAGGTTGAGGGCGGTACGCTCCTTTCCTGAAACCGCTACAAGCACGTCCGTGTGCGCTTCTCTCCGGCCATCCATGGCCTACGACATTTCAGGAAAGGAGCGTACCGCCCTCACCCCCGGACTTTGAAGGGATACCTTTCACCTCATCTCACAACTTTCTTAAGCAAAATTTCCAACGAAATCCAGAACCCGTCTTTCCGACCAGTAGTAGCCATCTTTTGCATGCTCAACAAAGCCTACATGACCGCCCCACCGCGGCGCTTCAACTTTCACATGTCGGCCTAATACTTTTTTCGATTCCGGGTAGCAAGCGGCGGACAGGAATGGGTCGTCGGCGGCGTTGACCATTAGTGCAGGCACGCGGATATCTTTGAGCCGGTGTAGTGCCGAGCATTGGGCCCAGTAGTCTTTGGCGTCTTTGAAACCGTGCAGCGGTGCCGTGTATCGGTTGTCGAACTGATGGAAGTTTCGGATTTTTTTGAAGTCGCAGATGTCGATCAGTTCGGGGAAGCGTTCGGCTTTCTCCTGCATTTTTCCGTACAGGTCGTTGAGGAATCTCTGCATGTAGATGCGGCGGCTGGGCAAGGCCAACATGTCGGCACTACCGGCGAGGTCAACGGGGACGGAGTAGGCAACGGCACCGCTGATTCGGCTGTCGAGGTGTTCGCTTTGCTGCCCGAGGTACAGCAAGGTGAGGTTGCCGCCCATGCTAAAGCCGGATAAGAACAGGTTTTTGTAGCTATCACCCAGCGCTCGGGTGACAACGGTGTGGAGGTCTTCGGTGGCACCGCTGTGGTAGAACCGAGGCTGGTGGTTCATGTTTCCGCCGCAGGAGCGGAAGTTCCAGGCCAGTACGTCCCAGCCGTCTGCCATGAGCGCTTTCGCCAGGCCCAGCACGTAGGGTCTTCGGCTGTGGCCTTCCAAGCCGTGTGAGATCACGGCGACTCGGTCGCTGTTTTGTCGGTACCAGTCCAGGTGCAGTTCGTCGTTATCCGGAGTGGCAAGCACTTCGGTTTGAGGCGTTGGCATCTCGACGTTTCGAAACAGGGTCGGCCAGATGGACTGCACGTGCCCGTTTCGTAACCACACCGGTGGCCGGTACGGATACTGCACTCGCCTGTGCAAATTTTGACCTTTTAATTCAGGGGGTTGACGAACCAAATCAAAGTCCTTAATATGCGCCGCACATTGATGCTGTTCCCCGATAGCTCAGTTGGTAGAGCAACGGACTGTTAATCCGTTTGTCGCTGGTTCGAGCCCAGCTCGGGGAGCCACTTCTTTTTAAAAGCCGCTGATTGTTTCGATCAGCGGCTTTTTTCTTTCTAGGTCAAAGCACTTCTTCCCGCTGCATGAATTCTTTAAGAACCTGGTACAGGGTGAAGCCATCCTGCACGCCAATCAGTTCTCGAATGGAATGCATCGCAAACTGCGGAACACCAATATCCAGGGTGGTCACACCCAGGCTTGCAGCCGTCAAAGGGCCGATGGTGCTACCGCACCCCATATCGCTTCGAACTACAAAGGTCTGGTGCGGCAACCCAAGTTCATCGCTGATATGCCTGTACAACGCGGCTGAACGGCTGTTGGTTGCATAACGCTGGTTGTGGTTTACCTTAATCACCGGTCCTTGGTTTAGTATAGGCCCGTGATTTTCATCGTGCTTGTCCATGAAGTTGGGGTGTATCCCGTGGGCGTTATCCGCGGAGATCATCATGGACCTTGCAATCGCCCTGCCCTTGTCAGCCCCACACCAACGCTCCAATACATCACCAAGGAATGGCCCTTGGGCACCTTCTGCCGAGACACTGCCTACTTCTTCGTGATCGTTGCACACCAGCAGTGCGGCTTCATCTCCTGATGTATCGAGAAGCGATTGCAGACCGATGTAACAACTCAAAAGATTGTCCAGGCGCGCAGACGCCAGGAAGTCTTCGCGCAGTCCGACCAAGGATGCGTTTTGAGCGTCGTAGAAGCTGAGCTCGTAGCCCAGAATCTTGCCAGCCGTCAGGCCGGATTCGTCGGCAATTTGAGTTTTAAGCAGATCGTCGAATGTTTCCGTCTCTGAGGTTTGCATCAGTATGGGCGGCAGATCCGCTTGAGCATTAACCGAGCGGTTGTTGTTGGCTTCCCGGTCGAGGTGAATTGCCAGGCTCGGTATGATGGCCACCGGTTTCCTGAAATCCACCAATACATCCTGAACTTTCCCGGCTTCATCGAGGATCGTTACCCGGCCCGCCAAGGAAAGGTCGCGGTCAAACCACGGGTTCAACAGCACTCCGCCGTATACCTCGACACCGAGCTGCAAATACCCTTTACGGCGCACTTCGGGGTTTGGTTTTACCTTCAGGCACGGGCTGTCGGTGTGAGCACCTACCATTCGGATGCCTGAGTTCGCAGCTTCTTTTTTACCGGTACGAAACGCAATGATGGATGAGCCATTGCGGATGGCGTAATAGCTTTTACCTTGTTCCAGAGCCCATTCGTCGCGCTCATCCAGCTGTTCGAAACCGGACGCATCAAGGCGTTCTTTCATCACATTCACCGCATGCCAAGGCGTGGGCGAGGCGTTCAGAAACTGCAACAAGTCATTATTAAATTCAGTGTGTTCCATGATCTTCCTGATTGCATGATAATGGCCGCTACAGTATGGCATGAAGCCGCTAACTCTCCTACAGGCTGGCGGTTTCTCCCTATTCGTATTAGTCGTTCAACGAACCAACTGGAGCTCCCTGTGTCGATACCTCGTTTTCTGGACATCGAATACTGCCAAACCGACGACGCACTTTTTCCGACCGCCATCGCCTGGTCATTGGAAGACGGGCAAATGAAATCGGTGGTGATCGCTCCCGATGAAGCCTGGGTTCCCGATGGTGCGGATTTGGGCGACATTGACCTGTTCTACTTAGAGGAACAAGGTGTGCCCATTCTGGAGCTCGTTCGGGAGCTTCACGAAGACCTACCGGGCCAAACCGTTTACGTTGACGGCATAGACCCGGACGAGACTCTGGCCGACCTTATTTTCGAGGCCGTGAAGCAAGAAGCACCTTTCGAAATTGCGCCTATCGCCGACCTGATAAGGGATTTGGATTCGGACTCTCTGGAAGACCGGCGGCGTGAGTTGATGTTTGAAGAGGGGCTGGAACCCCAGCTTCCTGAAAACGGCGTATACGCCCTGTTGCTGATCGCACGCGAGTGCGGGTTACTGGACGATCTGCACGGCTGAGTGCCAGAGGCGGCGAACTGTGACAGGTGTCTGCGTAACAAGCCGTTACACAAGGCAGAATCTGGCGTCAGCACCGTTACTGACAGGAAGCCAGATAATAATGAATAAGGTCGCAACCCGTTTCCTCGCCGCCAGCACAATGTCCTTGTGCCTTTCACCTGCAGCCACTCTCGCTCAGGAGACGCCGCGCTCAGACAAACACTACGTGGGCCTGCTGGCAACCACCATTGAGCACCGCTCTATCGGTGAAATATCCAAAGAAGATGCTTGGAGCCAGGCAGGCACTCTGGTGATTGGTGGTCACCTGAACGACCTCATTCACGCCGAAGTCCGCCTAGGCGGTGGTTATAAAGATGCTGACATAAACAGTGACTTCACCCTCTCGGTCGATTATTACGGCAGCTGGTATATGGGGTTGCACTACCCGGTTGGTGAGCTTGGTAACGTATACGCTCAAGCCGGCTTTACCCACATCAGTGGTGAGGCCTCGCTTGATAATCCGGACGAGCGTCGTAACCGCGAATTTCAGGAATTTGGCGAGGACTATCCGAGCAGCAGCTTCAGTTTCAGCTGGATAGCGGGTATCGATTTCGAGTTAATCGATAGCATGTATCTGGTACTGGAGGGCGGGAAGTTGTTCGAAGATACCGATACCAGCGCGAATGCCTTTCAGTTTTCTTCGGGGATTCGTTACGAGTTCTAACTCCTTGCTAAACGAAGGCCGCGCAAAGGTTCGGTGAGGCAGGCGAGGGCCGCTTCCCTGAAAGGTCGTAGGCCATGGATGGCCGAAGAGAAGCGCACATGGATGTGCTTGTAGCGTTTTCAGGGAAGCGGCCCTCGCCTGCCTCTTCCCCCCCCCTCAAACTCAGACCTTGTGCTGAATATGCCAGCACTGGTGAATCTTCTGATTCCGCTGAAAATCTTTATCCAGGGTACTCGCAGTCACTTCCTTCACATCGAACTCCGCAGCCAAATCTTCGTCCAGCTTAAACTTACGGAAATTGTTAGAGAAGATCAGCAAGCCATCGGTCGACAAGCGCTCCATACACTGGCGAACCATTACACCGTGATCTCGCTGCACGTCCAACACACCCGCCATACGGGCTGAGTTGGAAAAGGTTGGCGGGTCCATGAAGATCAGATCAAAGGTTTGGTTGGCCGTTCGCCTGTCCGCCAGCCATGCCAGGCAGTCAGCTTGCTCGACCAAGTGCTTACGCGGGTCTGCGCCGTTCAGGGACAAGTTGTCCATCGCCCAGTTTACGTAGGTTTTGGACATATCGAGGCTCAGTGAACGACTGGCACCGCCTGCCGCAGCATGTACCGTTGCCGCACCGGTGTAACAGAACAAGTTCAGGAACCGCTTACCTTGGGCGTTCTGCTGAATCCAATGACGCACAGGGCGGTGGTCGAGGAACAACCCCGTGTCGAGATAGTCTTTCAAGTTAACTTTCAGCGTGCAGCCGTGTTCTTGCACATTGAAGTATTCCCCGGTTGCCGCTTGCTTCTCGTATTGCTTGGTGCCGGTCTGGCGCTGGCGCTGTTTGCAGACCATGTCCTTGGGGTCGATCTCCAGAACGTCCGGAATGATCGCCAACGCTTCTGCCAACCGTTCGCGGGCAGCTCTTTCATCGATGGATTTTGGTGCCAAGTATTCCTGAACGTGCACCCGGCCCTCATAGATATCAATCGCCAGCGCGTACTCAGGCATATCCGCATCATAGAGGCGGTAGCAGCCAACATTTTGCTTTCTGGCCCATTGTCCGATGGACTTCACGTTCTTCTTCAGGCGGTTCCGAAGCATCTCCGCCCGCTCCGCATTGACGATACGCGGAACCACTTGGCCAGCGGCAGCCGGATCTCGCGGGGTTCTTGCGTTTTCAGCACTCACTTCAAACAGCAACAACTGCGCCGGCAATTTTCCGTTAAAAAGTTTGTATTGCTTGAAGCTTCTAAGCCCCACAGACTTACCGAATTCAGGCGCGCCGGTGAACACACCCAGGCGCCATCCAGCCAGTTCACGCAGCGACACTTCACCCAAGCTCTGGTAAAGCGCAGCAAGCGCATTGCGCTCGCTCAAACGCTCGCCGTAGGGCGGGTTAGTCAAAATCAGGCCCGTCTCCGCCCAACCCTCATGGCGTTTAAATTCGCTCAGCGAACGCTGCTCGACCGTTACAATACCTTCAAGCCCCGCCCGTTGAACGTTTCTCTGGGCTGTATCCAATACCCGGCCATCTTCATCAAACCCGGCGAATACCGGCACACGCCGCTGTTTGCCTTCGTGTGCACGGCGTTCTGCCTCTTGGCGAATGCCCAGCCATAGCTCGGGCTGGTGACCGGGCCACTTTTCGAACCCAAAGCGCTCCTGGCGACGGCCCGGCGCAATATCCAACGCCATCAAAGCGGCTTCGATCAACAGCGTGCCGGAACCACACATCGGATCGACAAAATCTCCGCCTGCTTCGGCAATCTCAGGCCAGCCAGCTCGCAACAGAACGGCGGCAGCCAGATTCTCTTTTAAGGGGGCCAATCCCTGCTCTGTACGATAGCCCCGCATATGAAGACTGTGGCCACTTAGATCAATGCCAACTGCCAAACGGCCACGGTTGAGCCGAGCTGAAATGGTTACATCCGGATCTTTCTGGGCAACCGCTGGCCTTGGAGCACCCGCGCCACGAATGCTATCGACAATTCCGTCCTTTACTTTCTGAGCGCCAAACTGGGTGTTTCTCAGTGCTTCATTCTGACCAAGAAAATTCACCCGGAAGCTACCACCGGCAGGAATATGCGCCTGCCAATTCATTTTCACGATGCCATCGTAGAGCTCTTCGGCGCTGCGAGCGTCCACTTCATCGATATGCAGAATCACCCTGTTGGCCAGCCGGGACCACATACATGCCCGATATCCAGATTCCAGCTCACCTTCAACCCAGACACCCGCCGGTGCGTTGCGTAAAAGCGTGAGGCCAAAAGCCTCCAACTCATCACCCAGGAGATACTCAACGCCCTTCGGGCAGGTTACAAAAAAGACATACTTGGACAAAATAAACTCCTGGTTTTCTAGATAAAGCTGGTAAGCCGCTGGATTCGCAGCGAAAGCCAAAATGGCCCGTCATCATTAGTTCATAAAACTATAAGAAAGCATTCATATAGACGAAATCGTTAGTGTACTTCTCTGCAAGGTTCGTCTTACCTTGTACTTGACGCGTCGCTCTGGAAGCAACAATTAACGCTTCCATTAACAGGATCCTGACTGCTCTGACCGAAGCTGGCAATAGTGGGTTGTCCCGGATGGGCCCCATCGCCATGGTCACTGCAGATGTGTACACGCTTGTTCTGTTAATCCATAGTGAGGAACGGCATGAAAAGACAGAAAAGAGACGTTTACGCTCGTGCATTCAAGCGGGGTTACCTCGCTGGCGTGTCCGGAAAATCCAAAGACAGCTGCCCATTAGATCAACCAGAAACGCGCCAGGAATGGTTGAACGGGTGGCGAGAAGGCCGCACAGATAACTGGGAGGGCATGACCGGCGTCTCCGGCATCCACAAATTAGCCAACGTAACTGCAACATAATAGCGGTGTTGGCCAATCTCAGTAAGCTAGATCTGTTTTTTTTACATTGTTTGATCAAGACAATTTGACGCAGTATTCCGAGCAACCGAAACGGGGCCACCCGCCCCGTACCATGCGAAGAAGCGCCACGGGGTTCATTCCCCGCAAAGGGCCCGCTAAGCGGGCCCTACCATTTTAAGCTCCCCGTGCTTTTCGAACCGCCTCTACCGCCTCACCAATCAATTTCGGGCCTTTATAAATAAAGCCGGTGTATATTTGCACCAATTTAGCACCTGCCCGTATTTTTTCTGCTGCACTCTCTGCATCCGTAATGCCGCCAACACCAATAATCGGGATGCGATCACCTAATTCCGCATACAACCCTGCGATCACTCTGACGGACGATTCACGCACGGGCGCCCCGCTCAAGCCACCGGCCTCTTGCTCGTGCTCATGGCCTTTAACTACCTCCCGGCTAATGGTCGTGTTGGTTGCAATCACGCCATCCAGCCCGGACTCCAGAAGCGCCGTAGCCACAAACCGCACACCTTCATCATCCATGTCCGGAGCAATTTTCACCGCTATCGGCACGTAACGCCCGCTCGATTGATGACAGCGCGTTTGCTCGTCTTTGATCGCGTGCAACAACTGTTTTAACGAATCACCGAACTGAAGGTCGCGCAGGCCTGGCGTGTTGGGTGACGACACATTCACAGTAATGTAATCCGCGTAGTCATAAACCGCTGCTATCCCCTTGCGATAGTCAGACTCAGACTGCTCGTTGGGCGTGTCTTTGTTTTTGCCGACGTTGATACCCAAGATACCTTTGTAGCGCCGGTTCCGAACATTACCGATCAAATGCTCGAGCCCTTCGTTATTGAAGCCCATCCGGTTGATAATCGCTTCATGCTCAGGCAAACGGAACATCCTCGGTTTGGGGTTGCCGGGCTGGGCCAATGGCGTGACCGTTCCCACCTCAATAAACCCAAACCCCAAAGCACCCAAAGCGTCCAGGTGGTCTGCATTTTTGTCCAAGCCGGCCGCAAGACCAACCGGGTTTGGAAACTCCAAGCCCATAACCTTTACCGGGCAAGGATCGGGCTTACGCACAAACAGATTGAGCGCGCCTGTTTTTTGAGCAACATCGAGGCCTTTCAAAGCGACATTATGGGCCTGCTCTGGCGGCAACCGAAATAACAAAGTTCGTAGAACGGGGTACATCAGAAAACTCCTTGCAAGAGGTGGCGGGAGTATACCGTAAGTTTTCCACACCATCTTCCTGAACCGACAAATGTCGCCAAAAGCCGCATGCTGTCGAGGCTTCCGGGGCTTTTCCACGGAATCTGTGGATAACTCTGTTAATAAGCGCGGGGCAAACGTTTCCAAGCCTTGATAACTGCGACAGCCTACAGATTGATCATTTTTTGATCAGCATTTTAACCCTTAACTTTCAATAACTTATAAAGATTGAAATAAGAATTGACGAAAAGCGTAACGTAATGGTAGCTAGCGATTAACATTTCACAATGTGCATAAAACGGAAGGTCATTCTGGATTTTGCAAGCCCTTTTTTGATTTTTTGGGGCTATACTGGCGCCACAGCAATACAATGGAGCCTGCCAGAATGGAAAACCTATTTAGAAGCCCCGCGAACCCCGAGCGCGACCTAGACGCCGAGAAACACGCAGCCTCCAAAGTCACCATCATTGGCATGCTACTTGATGCCTTTCTCGGCCTGCTTAAAGTCGTCGCCGGCACACTGTTCCACTCTCACGCTCTGGTTGTAGACGGCATCCACTCGTTTACCGATGTCGCCTCCGACTGGGTTGTGCTGGCGGTCATGCGCCTGTCCCGAAAAGGCCCGGATGACGATCACCCTTATGGCCATCAACGAATTGAGACTCTGGGAACCCTTTTATTAGGGAGTATCCTCATCGCTGTGGGTGCGGCCTTAGCGTGGGAGAATATTCTGCGCCTGTTTGAAGGTGAGGAGCTGGTGATTCCTGCTTGGCCGGTACTGATTGCAGCGGCCATATCGGTTTTGAGTAAAGAATGGATATTTCGCTACACCCGCCGAGTCGGCATAAAGATCCGATCAGACCTTATTGTCGCCAACGCCTGGCACAGCCGCACGGATGCCATATCATCAGTCGTGGTATTGCTTTCAACAGCCGGTGCAATGCTGGGCGTGGTCTGGCTCGACACGGCTGCGGCTGTGGCCGTTGCCATCATCATCGTCCACATCGGCTGGAAGTTTACCTGGGACAGTGTAAAAGAACTGATCGACACCGGCTTGTCTCAGGAAGACACCGAGAAGCTACGCGCCATCGCCCTATCAACACCGGGCGTTCGAAACGTGCATGAACTGCGCAGCCGTCGAATGGGTCAGGATATTCTTTTGGACGTTGATCTTGTGGTGCGGCCCGAGATCAGTGTTTCAGAAGGTCACCAGATCGGCCTGAAGGTGGTCGCAGGTATGCGCGAAGCGCTCGATAACATTCAGGACATCACTTTTCATATCGATGCTGAAAACGACGAGGATACTCCAGCACTGAACGAGCCCGGGCTACCGTCTCGGGAGGAAATCCATACCGAGATTGCAGAATCGCTGGGCGAACTGCCGCCTCAAAGCCGGCTGGGCCTCCACTATCTCGAAAAACGCGTGCATCTCGAGATTTTTCTGGACGAGGACTACCCGGCTCCGGAGATTACCAGCCAACGCGTTCGCGAAGCATTGGCCAATCCTCCTTGGCTGGGCAGTGTCCGGATCTGGGTTGCTGCCTGATCCGGAATACACAGCTACCGTCGACGATTTTCTTCCATGCGGGAAAGGAACTCCTGCATAACCAAGGTGTAGAGCTCACCGCCAAGAAACTTGTCCTCAACGCCCGAGTCGATACTAGGGTTATCATTCACCTCAATGACTGCAACACGGTTTCCTGCCTGTTTGATATCGACGCCATAAAGTCCGTTCCCGATCAGGCGGGTCGAATTCAGAGCCGCTTGAATCACATTTTTAGGCACCTCATAGGTTGGCATCGTTTCGAAATCGCCACTTTCGACCGCTGCACCGCCATGTTGATAGATTTGCCAATGGCCTTTCACCATCATGTACTTGCAGGCATAAATCGCGCGGCCACCCAATACGCCTATACGCCAGTCGTAGTCGGTGTAGAAATACTCCTGAGCCAACACCAACGCTGACTGCCTGAACAACTCTTTTAAACCCGCTTTTAACTCCGCTTCATCCTTGGCTTTGGCGACACCCCGCGAAAATGCGCCATCGGGAATTTTTATGACCACCGGGAAGCCCAATTCATTCACCACCTGCTCGACCGCATCCGCCTGGCCTTTGGAAAGAATCAGCGTCTTGGGTGTTGGTACTTTGTTGTTTTTCAGCAAGTCCGCGAGGAACACCTTATTGGTGCAGCGCAGAATAGAGACCGGATCATCGATCACGACCAAACCCTCCGCCTCCGCCTTTCGCGCGAAGCGATAGGTATGATGATCAATCGCTGTGGTCTCCCGAATAAACAAACCATCGAATTCCGGCAGCCGCATGTAATCCCGGCGAGTAACTCGCTCGACATTAATACCCAGCTTACGACCTGCACGCTCGAACCTTTTAAGAGCAGCTTCATCACTCGGCGGCATTTCCTCATCGGGATTTACCAACATGGCAAGATCAAAACGATAGCGGCGACGGGTTTTCGGTTTGCGCCATACCATGCTGCTAAATCGATCCAAAGCCGCTGCAAACAGATCTTGCTCATGCTCATCAAGATCCGCGGGGCAAGCCGGCTTCATGGATTCTATTTGCCACTGCTTTCGATGACGGAAAACCACTTCGATAATGGGGCAAGGAAAACGCTCAAACAGCGCACGAGCGACAGGCTTGAGATCTGCATGTTCGGCCTGCCCAAAGTACGTGCGAATCCGAACTTCATGGGTGGCCGCCCGCTCATCGGTCGCGGGATCGATCTCCTGAGCTTCATTTTCCAGCCACTGGATAACACTGGCGTCCAACTCCTCGAGCTCTAGAGAAAACAGGCCTTTCCTGCCGAGGTCGTTCAGCGTCATTACAGAAGGCACCACATGGTGCCCCCGGGCTTCCGCCAACAAGGAACAGTAATAGCCCCGGCTCAAATACCGGGCGCTCTGGCAAAGGTTGATTACCCGCACCCGGCTGTTAGAAGGAGCGGCGAATTTCAGGTACTGCTCAAAGGTGAGCACATCTTCACTCGGATAGTAGGGTGCCCAATCTTTCTCACGATCCACAACAATCAACAAACGGGACATAGCAGGCTTTCCTCCCTGAAGGTTCAGCCGGATAATTAGCGCAACAATACGCCGCTGCAGGGCCCCCCACAATCATCCATTGATGAGTGCTTTTACGCATCCTTCCGCGCTACCCGATGCCCCCTGCCTCTACCATAATAGCTGCAGAGGGAGCGCTTCTGGCCTCCCCGTCTTTTCTGCGCCCCGGGGCTCAACCATCATGCAAGATTTACTGCTACGACAAGCCGTCGCCGGCGACCTGAAAAACCTTGTCGAACTCGAGAACCAATGCTTTATCGACGACCGCATTTCCCGGCGGAGTTTCCGGCGTTTTCTGGAAGTGCCCCGGGACCGACTGATCGTTGCGGAGCTGGGTTCCGATCTGGTGGGCTACTGCCTGGTTCTGATGACTGCCGCGACCCGTCTCGCCAGAATCTATTCCATTGCAGTTTCCCCGAATGTCCGGGGAAAAGGTGTCGGAGAACAACTGATCAAAGCGGCAGAAAAAGAAGCGTCCGATGCCGACCGCATTGTCATGCGCCTTGAGGTACGGGAAGATAACACCGGTGCCATCAACCTCTATCGACGCTTGGGCTACCGACAGTTCGGCACATACCGGGATTACTATGAAGATCACGGCACCGCGCTGCGATTTGAGCGACGTATTCTGTACTACGAGCCTGCCCGGGAGTTTCTACCGGTGCCTTATTACCCGCAGACTACCGAATTTACCTGCGGTCCATCGGCTCTGATGATGGCTCTGTCGGCGCTGGATGAGTGTCAGCCGTTAACCACCCTTGAAGAGCTGAAAATCTGGCGCGAAGCCACCACGATTTTCATGCTCGCGGGTCATGGTGGCTGTGGCCCCCACGGCCTCGCACTGTCCGCCTGGAACCGGGGCTTTCAGGCCAGCGCCTGGATCAGTCAGGAGGGCGCTCTGTTCAAAGACACTGTGCGTAACGACGACAAAAAGCGGGTACTGGAACTGGTGCATGAGGGGTTTCTGCACGACATAGGGCAAACCGGCATCCAGATACACCACGACCCACTAACGCTAGAGGCGATGGAAGGCGCCCTGGTCAGAGGCGAGATACCGGTTATTCTCATCAGCACCTGGCAACTGAACCGTAGCCGGGTACCTCACTGGGTGACTGTTTGCGCCATAGATGAGGATTTCGTGTATCTGCACGACCCGGAGATCGACATAGAGGAAGGCGAAACGGTGGCCGACAAGCAATATTTACCAATCGACAAACGGGTGTTTAGCAAGATCTCGAGTTACGGCCGCAACCAGCCGCTGCAAGCAGCGGTGATTGTCGGCCCACCAAGAGCGTAATCAGCCATTGCGGATCGCAGCTTCCTTCAATTCGGATATCCGGTCCCGCAAACGGGCCGCAGCTTCGAAATCCAAGTCGGCGGCCGCCTTATACATCTCGTCTTCGAGTGTCGCCACTTCTTTAAGCAGCTCCTGAGGAGAGCGCTTGCCGGCTGCAACCAGGTAATCCTCCGCCTGCTCTGCCGCTTTCTGGCCGGGCCGGTCGGCCTTGCGGCGACCCCGCCCTCCTCCGGGAGCCCCCTCCATAATGTCTGCGATCTTTTTAGTGAGGCCGGTTGGGGTAATACCATGCTCTTCGTTATGAGCCTGCTGCTTCGCCCGGCGGCGTTCGGTTTCATCCAACGCCCGCTGCATCGAACCGGTGATCCTGTCGCCATACAGAATGGCTTTGCCGTTCACGTTCCTAGCAGCACGGCCGATGGTCTGGATCAGCGAACGCTCGCTGCGAAGGAAGCCCTCTTTGTCAGCATCCAGAATCGCCACCAGCGAAACCTCGGGCATATCCAGCCCCTCTCGCAACAGGTTAATACCCACCAGCACATCGAATTCGCCGCGACGAAGATCCCGGATAATCTCAACCCGTTCCACCGTATCAATGTCCGAATGCAGATAGCGCACACGAATGTCGTGCTCCATCAGGAAGTCGGTTAAATCCTCCGCCATCCGTTTGGTTAACGTGGTCACAAGAACACGCTCTTTAACCTCAACCCGAGCGTGAATCTCGGAAAGCAGGTCGTCCACCTGAGTAGACGCAGGACGAACCTCAATCTCGGGATCGAGCAACCCGGTCGGCCGAACCACCTGCTCTACCACCTGCCCGGCGTGTTCAGCTTCATAATTACCGGGTGTCGCCGACACGAAGATCATCTGTGGCGCAATCCGCTCCCACTCTTCGAACCGCATGGGCCGGTTGTCCAGTGCCGATGGCAGACGGAAGCCATATTCAACGAGTGTTTCTTTACGCGAACGGTCCCCCTTGTACATGGCACCGATTTGCGAAATCGTCACGTGGGATTCGTCCACCACCAACAACGCGTTCGGTGGCAGGTAGTCAAACAAGGTGGGAGGCGGTGCGCCCGGATCCCGGCCCGACAGGTAACGGGAATAGTTTTCGATGCCGTTGCAGTACCCCAGTTCCAGCATCATCTCGATATCGTAGCGTGTCCGTTCCTCGAGCCGCTGCGCCTCCACCAAACGATGATTATCGCGTAACTGCTTCAACCGCTCATCCAGTTCCACTTTAATGTTCTCAACCGCATCCAGGACTTTCTGGCGTGGCGTTACATAGTGAGACTTGGGGTAAATGGTGACGCGCGGCACCCGGCGCAGCACTTCACCGGTAAGGGGGTCAAAATAACTTAGCTGCTCAACTTCATCGTCGAACAACTCAATACGAATAGCTTCGCGCTCGGATTCGGCCGGGAACACATCGATCACGTCGCCGCGAACCCGATAATTGGCCCGATGGAATTCCACATCGTTCCGGGTGTATTGCAACTCGGCCAATCGCCGCAAGATATCGCGCTGCTCGACCGGATCACCTCGGTCCAGATGCAGCATCATCTTCATATAGGACTCAGGGTCGCCCAAGCCATAAATTGATGACACCGAGGCCACGATAATCGCATCCGGGCGTTCCAGCAGTGCCTTGGTCGCCGACAAACGCATTTGTTCGATGTGTTCGTTAATCGAGGCATCTTTTTCGATAAACGTATCCGACGACGGGACATAAGCTTCCGGCTGGTAGTAGTCGTAGTAGGAAACGAAATACTCCACCGCGTTATCAGGGAAAAATTCTTTAAACTCACCGTACAGCTGCGCCGCCAGAGTTTTGTTGTGGGCCATCACAATGGTTGGCCGTTGCACTTCCTGAATCACGTTCGCGATGGTGAAGGTTTTACCGGAGCCCGTAACACCCAGCAGGGTCTGATGGGCCAGACCTGAGTGAATGCCGTCTACCAGCCCGGCAATCGCCGTGGGCTGATCCCCGGCTGGCTTATAGGGAGAATCGACACGAAAAACACCCTCTTTGGGAGCACGAGTTGATTGACTAGCCATAATTGGCAAAGAACCTCCAGTCGTCAGTGGCAACCATCACGGCTACTACTTACAAGAAATTTAGCGATACCGTCGCTTCATGATACCATCTGCACGATCGACGGCCGTGTAAAATTCAGACGGGAATCAGAACTCCCCGTGCTAACACGCCGGTCGCAGCCCATAAGACGCAGCTTTAAGGAGCTCAAGTTTGGACCTTCAACTTTCCAGCCGTGTACAGGCTATCAAGCCATCTCCAACCCTCGCCGTTACCAACAAAGCAGCAGAGCTTCGCGCTGCTGGCCAAGATATTATTGGCTTGGGCGCAGGTGAGCCGGACTTCGACACCCCAGAGCACATCAAACAGGCCGCCATTGAAGCCATTACCAACGGCCAAACCAAGTACACCGCCGTTGATGGTACGCCAGCTCTGAAAAAAGCGATCATTGCGAAGTTCAAACGCGACAACGGTCTGGAATACGAAGCCAACCAGATTCTGGTATCCAGTGGTGGCAAACAAAGCTTTTTCAACCTGGCACTGGCTACTTTGAACCCGGGCGACGAAGCCATTATCCCTGCACCGTACTGGGTATCTTACCCGGACATGGTTCTGGTTGCAGAAGGCAAGCCGGTAATCATCGAAACATCGGTTGATACCCGCTTCAAGATCACCCCGGAACAGCTGGAAAATGCGATTACAGACCGCACCCGTCTGTTCGTGATCAACAGCCCCTCTAACCCGAGCGGCATGGCTTACTCGATGGAAGAGCTGAAGGCGATTGGTGAAGTGCTGAAAAAGCACCCGAACATCATGATCGCCACCGACGACATGTACGAGCCGATTCTGTGGACCGGCAAGCCGTTCTGCAACATCGTCAATGCCTGCCCTGCGCTTTACGAACGCACGTTCGTGCTGAACGGTGTTTCCAAGGCCTACTCCATGACAGGCTGGCGTATCGGTTATGCCGCAGGCCCGGCGAAGATCATCGGTGCGATGAAGAAGATTCAATCTCAAAGCACGTCTAACCCCTGCTCTATCTCCCAGGCGGCGGCTACCGCTGCACTTGATGGTGATCAGGCATGCGTAGGCGAGATGGTTAAGTCGTTCAAGGAGCGTCACGACTGGCTGGTTGATGCCTTGAACAAGTTGCCGGGCGTTGAGTGCCCTTACGGCGACGGGACTTTCTACGTGTTCCCAAGCTTCCAGGGCGCAATCGACGCAACAGAGGGCGTAAGCACTGACGTTGAGTTCGCCGAGAAACTGCTGAGCGAAGCGGGCGTTGCGTTGGTTCCGGGTTCTGCGTTCGGTAGCCCGGGGCACATGCGCTTGAGCTTTGCGACCAGCATGGACAACCTCGTGAAGGCCATTGAGCGTTTGGAAAAAGCTCTTGGCTAATTTTTTTAGTTAAGGGGTTGACGAGGCGGTAAGGTCACACTAATATACGCGCCTCGTCACATGACGATGTTCCCCGATAGCTCAGTTGGTAGAGCAACGGACTGTTAATCCGTTTGTCGCTGGTTCGAGCCCAGCTCGGGGAGCCACTATTTCGAAAGCCCGCTAGTTCTATGAATTAGCGGGCTTTTTTGTGGGCGCTTGTTTTACCTGACGCTTTCGGAGATTGCGGACCAACACCTGACCCCAGCTTGTCTGTTTGGGTGCAATGGCGTGGTGGAACCCTTCTTCCAAAAACCGCTCCTTCGGCACGTCCATGTGACGCTTCTGCTCCGCCATCCATGGCTCCGCACATTTTTGGAAGAAGGGTTCCACCACACCAATCAGGCTGCATCAGGGTATCCGAAAAGGCTAAAGCCAGCTCAGAATTAAATATCAAAACCAGAATCAAATCGCTATACGACGACCACTCGAAAGGTTGAACGCCGAGGATGGAGGCCGCTCCCGAAAATTTCGGAGGCCATGGATGGCCGGAGAGAAGCGCACATGGATGTGCTCGTAGCGGTTTTCGGGAGCGGCCTCCATCCTTGGCGCCACACCCAAAATAAAAGGCTAGAATCGGAAACGAACCAGCCGCCGCAGTTTAAGCGCCTTGCACCTCAGCATGAATCGCCTCAAGCGCCGCCAGAGGGTCGTCAGCCTTGGTAATCGGGCGACCAATAACCAGGTAGTCAGAACCCGCTTTCAGGGCATCTGTGGGGGTCATGATACGTTGCTGATCGCCCTTATCAGCAGTCAATGGGCGAATGCCCGGGGTGATGAGCTGGAAATCAGCACCCTGCTCTGCTTTCAGGCGCGGCGCTTCCTGGGCGGAGCACACTACGCCATCCAATCCACAATTCCTGGTTAGCGTTGCGAGGCGGGACACCTGCACTTCTGGCGAATCGGTAATACCGATACCTGCCAAATCATCGCCTGACATACTGGTCAGAACCGTAACAGCGATCAGCAACGGCTTATCTGCACCAAACGACTCCAGGCGCTCTCGACAGGCGACCATCATCTTCTCGCCACCTGACGCGTGAACATTCACCATCCACACACCGAGGTCCGCTGCGGCAGCAACTGCCGACGAAGTAGTGTTCGGGATATCGTGAAACTTCAGATCAAGAAAGACATCAAAGCCACGACTCTGCAGCGCCCTGACCAGTTCCGGGCCGGAGCGGGTAAACAACTCTTTGCCAACCTTCAAGCGACACTTGCCCGGGTCGAGCTGATCAACAAGCGCCAGCGCCGGATCCTGAGAGGGAAAGTCTAAAGCTACAATGATTTTCGGGTCTTTGGGGTTTTGCACGTTCGATTTTCCCGGTCAGTAAAGTAAAACGTTATTCGGCTTCCACACCTTGAATCGGCCGCACGGTCTCCCACTGTTTACAGCTCGGGCACAACCAATGCAGCTGCCGACCATCGAAGCCACAGTTCACACAGCGATAGATCGGACGATTAGCCAGTATCAGATGGCCAATACGACTCACCAGACGTCCTTCATCGGTCGTCATTCCCTTCTCGTAACCTGCCAACTCCACAAGGCGCAACAGACCTCGCATGGATGGGCGCACCTCCAGCTCCTGACGCAGCAAATCAATGGCTGCAGGGCGGCTGGACGAACGCTCCACCGATTCTACCAGCGCAAGCAGCAAGCTGGTGCTTGGGTGCTGTTCATAAAGTTTTTTCAGCTTCTTGAATAAACGCCCCACGTCACCATGATCGCGCTCAAGTTGCATCAGCCGTTCAACGGCCTCAGGGCCAAATTGGGGGTTTTGATCGAACACCTTCAACCCCTGCTTACTCGCCTCGCGATAGTTACCCTGACGGACATGCAACTTCATCAACAGCAGGGTCGCGCGCACACACGAAGGGTCGTATTCCAACGCTTCTCTGAATAATTTCTTCGCCGTCCAGCGATCGTCGTCTTTCAATGCAGAATCGGCCAACTCGCAAGTGATGTAAGCCAGCGTTTTAAACATCACCGGATCCGAATCAGTCCGAGTCAGCGTTTTCGCCACTTGCCCGGCTTTTTCCCACTCTTTTTCTTGCTGATATAGCTCTATTAGCTCATTTGCGGCACGGCGGCCATACTCACGATCCCCCATCAATTCCTGAAACAGCGCTTCCGCTCTGTCCAGCAACCCGGCGCCCAAATAGTCCATGGCCAGTTCGAGCGTCACTTTGGGGGTGTAGCGTGCAGGCAATTCGGGGCGGGCCAGCAAATTTTGATGTATCAGAGTGGCGCGATCTGTTTCGCCTTTATTGCGGAAATGGCTTCCAATCGACAGATGAAGGCTGACCGTGTCTTTGTTAACCGGCAAGGATTGCACAAAGTTCTCAACGGCCTGATCTGAATAATTGGTAAATAAAAACTGAAGCCGATCTTTAACCGAATCTACGTCAGATATGGTTTTACGAGATCGACGATAGGCACTGCCGTACCGCCCTACTAGCCAGCCAACAGCAACAGCTACCGTGAGAAGCAGCCAGTTGAACACTAATTCCATTAAAGTGCCTGGTCGTTATCAGCCCGGGATTTCTCTAACGCCTGCTCCGTGCGCTCAAGCCGCTTCTTGAGATTGCGACGGGATACTGAGGACCGAAACGAACCGATCAACATCAGCAGAACACCGACCAGCGCCCCAAGAACAAACGACAAGATAATCCAGACAGCGACCCCGTGAGGCTGGGTCTCGAACAGCAGAAAATTAAGAGACACCGCCACCTGATTATTCAACGAGAACACCAGAGCAACGACTATCAGAATTACGACCAAGACAATTAAGAGAATCTTCTGCAGTGCTGCCATCTCGTACTCGCTCCAGACGGATAAAATTGCGATCTCATGTTGCTGCAAGATTCACTTGCGCGAAGATTAAAAACCCTTCTTCAAACTATCATTAACCTGTTCCCGAAGCTCTTTTCCGGGTTTAAAATGCGGCACATACTTCGCAGGCAACTGCACAGCTTCACCGGTTTTGGGATTTCGGCCGACACGCGCTTCGCGATGATGCAAAGAAAAGCTGCCAAACCCTCTTATTTCAATACGCTGCCCATCCGCTAACGCTTGAGACATATGCTCAATGATCGTCTTAACCGCCAGCTCGACATCTTTAACCGAGAGCTGCGTCTGTTTTGATGCTACCAGTTCAACCAGTTCGGACTTCGTCATGAGGCACTTTCCTCTGTCATTATTATTCCGCACTTAAATGCTGGATTCCAATGACTCTAGTTTAGCCAAACCAGAAAAAAACACAAAAAAAACGGGCTCTTAGAGCCCGTTTTTTTCACTACCAACCAGACAATTAGTCTTTGTTGGCGTTTTGCTGCTGCATCTGTTCCTTGATCAGGTCACCGATGGTGGTGGCGCCTGAGGTTTCTGCAGCCTTACTGCGTACGCTGTCCAGAGCCTGCTTGTCGTCTTCTACGTCTTTAGACTTAACAGACAGGTTGATAACGCGGTTCTTGCGATCGATGCTGATGATCTTCGCTTCAACTTCTTCGCCTTCCTTCAGCACGTTGCGCGCGTCTTCAACACGGTCACGGCTGATTTCAGAGGCTTTCAGTACCGCTTCAACTTCTTCGTTCAGGGCGATAGTGGCGCCTTTAGCGTCTACTGCAGAAACAGTACCCTTAACGATTGAGCCCTTGTCGTTCAGCTGTACAAACTCGGCGAACGGATCGCTTTCCAGCTGCTTGATACCGAGGGAGATACGCTCACGCTCTGGATCAACAGACAGGATAACGGTTTCAACTTCGTCACCCTTCTTGTATTCGCGAACGGCTTCTTCACCGGTTTCGTTCCAGCTGATGTCAGACAGGTGAACCAGACCGTCGATGCCGCCATCCAAGCCGATGAAGATACCGAAGTCTGTGATTGACTTGATCTTACCGGAGATGCGATCGCCTTTGTTGAAGTTGCCAGAGAAGTCTTCCCAAGGGTTAGACACACACTGCTTGATACCCAGAGAAATACGACGACGCTCTTCGTCGATGTCCAGGATCATCACTTCAACTTCGTCACCTACCTGAACAACCTTAGACGGGTGGATGTTCTTGTTGGTCCAGTCCATTTCGGATACGTGAACCAGACCTTCAACACCTTCTTCCAGCTCTGCGAAGCAGCCGTAGTCGGTCAGGTTGGTTACACGAGCCGTTACGCGAGCACTCTCCGGGTAACGAGCTTTGATATCTACCCAAGGATCTTCGCCCAGCTGCTTCAGACCCAGAGAAACGCGGTTACGCTCACGGTCGAATTTCAGGACCTTAACATTGATTTCGTCGCCCACATTCACGATTTCGCTTGGGTGCTTGATGCGCTTCCAAGCCATGTCAGTGATGTGCAGCAGGCCGTCAACACCACCCAGATCTACGAACGCGCCGTAGTCGGTCAGGTTCTTGACGATACCTTTGATTTCCAGACCTTCGGTCAGAGTTTCCAGCAGAGCTTCACGCTGCTCGCTGTTTTCAGCTTCCAGAACGGCGCGGCGAGAAACAACCACGTTGTTACGCTTCTGGTCCAGCTTGATAACTTTGAACTCAAGTTCTTTGTTTTCCAGGTGCGCAGTGTCGCGAACCGGACGAACGTCTACCAGTGAACCCGGCAAGAACGCACGGATACCAGCCAGATCAACGGTGAAACCACCTTTAACCTTGCCGTTAATAATACCTTTAACGACTTCTTCAGCTTCGAAGGACTTCTCAAGCACTTTCCAGGCTTCAGCGCGCTTCGCCTTCTCACGGGACAGACGAGTTTCACCGAAACCGTCTTCAACAGCGTCGAGAGCTACGTCGACTACGTCGCCGATTTGAACTTCCAACTCGCCTTTTTCATTGAGGAACTGGGAGGCGGGGATAACGCCTTCGGACTTCAGTCCTGCGTTAACGGTGACCCAGTCGCTATCAACATCAACAACGGTTCCCTGAACAATGGAACCTGGCTGCATGTCGATTTCTTTTAAACTTTCTTCGAATAAATCCGCAAAGCTCTCGCTCATTATGTGCCCTATATGATCAACGCAAGTATGCTCCGTGCCGCCAGCAACACGGTCTGTTAATGATTTCCGGATTCAGCCTGTGGCTGGCAATATTTCGCTGACTCCGGCATTCCAACGACAAAAAGGTGTAGTCAGGCCTGACCTGCTGCGGCCATACACCTGTCTAACACCTCTTCTATACTCAAACCTGTAGAATCAATGACTTGCGCATCATCTGCAGGCTTAAGAGGGGCTGCTGACCGGTTCATATCCCGATCATCACGCTCCCGAATCTCGTCTAAAACGGCGTCAATACTAACATCGACCCCGGCTTCCTTCAACTGATTATAACGACGGCGTGCGCGTTCTTCGGCGCTTGCAGTCAGGAAGATTTTCACTGGCGCGTCGGGGAAAACCACGGTCCCCATATCCCTGCCATCGGCCACGACACCGGGCGCTTTCTGAAAATCCCTCTGGCGCTGCAAAAGCGCATCCCGAACCGGCTGCATGACCGCCACTTTTGACGCGTTGTTGCCGCAGGTTTCGGTACGGATGTCGGAAGTGACATCTTGCCCCGCCAAAAGCACACGCACCGGCTGGCCTACTTCTCCCGGCTCAAACTCCACATCCAGAGTGGCCGCAACTTTAACCAGGCCCGATTCATCATCCAGAGCCACACCCTGGCGGGTTGCTGCCAGAGCGGTGAGGCGATACAAGGCCCCACTATCAAGCAAGTGCCACCCTAGTTTACGGGCCAACATTTGGGTAATCGTTCCTTTACCCGCACCGCCAGGACCGTCTACTGTAATGACCGGGGCCTTGCTATCCACCATTAAGAACCACCTTCTGTTCTGATATTAAAACCTGTCTGTTTCGCCAGCTCAACGAAGTCTGGGAACGATGTTGTCACGTTCGAACAATCGTTAATGGTAATCGGGCCAGTCGCCCGCAAAGAGGCCACCGCGAAGGACATCGAAATACGATGGTCTTCATGACTCTCAACCGTACCGGAGCCAATCGTCTGGCCACCCTCAATAATAATCCCGTCCGGGGTAACGGTGGTTTCAACACCGAGTTCGGCCAGCCCGTCAGCCATTACCTGGATGCGATCACTCTCTTTGACTCGCAACTCTTCAGCACCACGAAGCACTGTGCGGCCTTTGGCGCAGGTCGCTGCGATAAACAGAACGGGGAATTCATCGATGGCCAGCGGCACCTGATCTTCGGGGATTTCAATACCGTGTAACTCGGCCGAACGCACTCGCAGATCAGCCACTGGCTCACCGCCAATAACCCGTTCTTCGAGAATTTCAATGTTCGCGCCCATCTGGCGCAAGATGTTGATCACACCGACACGCGTCGGGTTCATACCCACATGGCGCAGGGTAAGATCGGAATCCGGTGCAATAGAAGCGGCTACGAGGAAGAACGCCGCAGATGAAATGTCCGCAGGCACATCAATAACACCCGCTTCCAATTTGCCGCCACCGGTGACTTTGGCCGTTGCTCCGTCTCGCTGAACCTCATAACCAAAGCCTTGCAGCATGCGCTCTGTGTGGTCGCGCGTAGGCGCAGGCTCTGTCACCGAGGTGACGCCGTTTGCATATAGCCCGGCCAACAACAGGCAGGATTTTACCTGCGCACTGGCAACCGGCATATCGTAGTGAATACCGTTCAGTGATTGTCCGCCCTTGATCTTCAATGGTGGGCGCCCGCCTTCCGCTGTATCAATCACCGCGCCCATGGCGCGCAGCGGATCAGCAACCCGGTTCATCGGGCGCTTTGACAAACTTGTGTCGCCGGAAAGTTCCGAATCGAACGGCTGCGCCGCCAGCAAGCCGGCAAACAAGCGCATGCCAGTGCCAGAGTTACCCAAATACAGCGGGCCGCGGGGCGCCTGCAAGCCATGCAGCCCTACCCCGTGAATCCGTACCAATCCGTTTTCCGGACCCTCGATGGCAACCCCCATGTCGCGAAAGGCTTGCAGGGTAGCGAGACTGTCTTCACCTTCGAGAAAGCCTTTCACCTCAGTCACGCCTTCAGCCAATGCACCCAACATGATGGAACGGTGCGAAATGGATTTATCACCCGGCACCCGAATGTCACCGCGGACCGATCCGCCCGGCTGCATTTGAAAGATAACTTGCTGATCACTGTTATTAGTCACGTACGCCTGCCCTGAAAGCATCTTCGTAAAATGTTCGCGCGCCGCCTTGGCACGACTGAAAACCCGGAGCAAAGTCGCGCCATCGCCTTCGGCAATGGCACCCCGGAGTTCACCCAAATCGTGGGTAAAATGGTCAATCACGCGCAACACTGCGTCGCGGTTTGACAAAAAAATGTCATGCCACATCACGGGATCGCTGGCTGCAATTCGCGTGAAGTCCCTGAAGCCTCCGGCAGCGTACCGGAAGATATCCAGGTTCTCATCTTCTCCGGCTAGGGTGTCCACCAACGAAAACGCAATCAGATGCGGCAGGTGACTGGTCGCGGCCAACACTTCATCGTGGTAAGCCACCGACATAGTCAATACGGTTGCCCCGGCGCCTTCCCACAGTTTTTTCAAACGAACCAAGCTTACGCTATTGGCATTATCGGCCGGAGTCAGAATCACTTTGTGATTGGCAAACAGATCGGGATTGGCTGCGCGAATGCCGCTTTTTTCGGAACCCGCGATGGGATGCCCCGGAATAACATTGGGAGGTATCGCTCCGAATACGGCTTCCACATCGGTAGCAAAGCTGGTCTTGGTGCTGCCTACATCCGAAAGTACGGCATCTTTACCCAACCATGGTTTAATTTGCTCTAACACCGTGCGAGTGGCCCGCACAGGGACCGCCAGAACAACCAGGTCACTGCCCTCAACCGCCGCTTGCAGGTTAGGAGCAGCCTGGTCAATCACGCCAAGCTCTACGCCCAGCTCAAGCTCATCGGCACGCTGATCAAAACCCACCACGCAACCGGCCAGGCCATGTTTGCGAATGGCACTGGCGAGAGAGCCACCAATCAGGCCAAGTCCAATGATGGCAACCCGTTGAAATGAAGGTGCGCTATCAGCCACCTTAATGCCCATCCCGCGCAGCTCGCAGTGCATCCGACAAGGCATCCAGGAATCGCTGGTTTTCTTCCGCAAGGCCTACGGATACGCGCAAATGATTAGGCATACCGTAACCGGCAACCGGGCGAACGATCACCCCACGACTGAGCAAAGCCTGATAAACCTCGGCCGCCTGTTGACCCACTTCAACCGCTATAAAATTACCGACAGACGGAATGAATGGCACACCGATTTTTTCGAAACCCTCGGCCAGCTGACGCAAGCCGGCTTCATTCACCTCGCGGGACCGGTTCAAATAGTCTTCGTCTTCAAGAACGGCGGCAGCTGCAGCCAGGGCAATAGAGTTGACGTTGAAAGGCTGGCGCACCCGATTCAACACATCGGCAATGGCAGGTGAGCTGAAAGCATAGCCTACCCGCATCGCCGCCAGCCCCCAGGCTTTGGAGAAGGTACGGCAAACAACGAGGTTCGGGAAACGCTCGAGCAACCGGACCCCGTCAGGAAACGCTTTGCCGGTCAGGTACTCGCAATAGGCTTCATCCAGAACAACCAACACCTGTTCCGGGATACGCTGGAGGAAAGCTTCGATCGCATCGGCGGTGTGGACCGTGCCGGTGGGATTGTTCGGGTTGGCGACAAAAACCAGCTTGGTACGCTCATTGACCGCGTCAGCCATGGCATCAAGGTCATGGCCCCACGCTTTTGCAGGAACCGATACACCTTTAGCACCAATCGCCTGGGCCACCAATGGGTAAACTGCGAAAGCGTATTGCGAAAACACCACCTCACTGTTCGGCCCGGCAAAACAACGGGCGATCACTTCCAATACGTCGTTGGAGCCATTACCTAGCGTAATCTGGTTCATCGCCACGCCAAACCGGCTTGCCAGAGCCTGTTTCAGCGCGAAACCATTGCCATCCGGGTACAAGCAGGATTCTTCCAATGCCTTACGAGCCGCAGCCATGGCTTTTTCGCTCGGCCCCAGAGGGTTTTCGTTGCTAGCCAGTTTGATAATCTCGTCCGGGTTCAGACCAAATTCTCGAGCAAGCTCTTCGATTGGTTTTCCGGGCTGATAAGGAGACAGAGCCTGAACACCTTCGACCGCAAGACTCTGATAATCCACTGACATTCAACGTTCCTCCGGGTTAATTCAATCTGATCTTAAAGTACGCCAATCGGGTAAGAACCCAAACGCTTCAGTTCCACCGCTTCTTCATCAATCTCGGCCAACACTTTGCGAGCAAGCTCGTCTTCCATGTGCCCCTCGAAATCGATATAGAATACGTAAGCCCATGTGCCGCTGGGCGATGGACGTGTTTCGATTCGGGTCAGACTGATACCTTCACGATGGAAAGGCTCCAACAATTGGTACAAGGCTCCCGGCTTGTTGCGCATGGACACCAGAATGGACGACTTGTCCTGCCCGCTCGCTTCAACCTCTTCCCGCCCGATAATCAAGAACCGGGTGGTGTTGTCCGGACGGTCTTCGATGCTGCTTGCCAACACCTCCAAACCGTATAGCTCGGCCGCCATATCACCTGCAATTGCCGCCGAGCCGGGCTCTTCGGACGCACGGCGAGCCGCCTCTGCGTTACTTGAAACCGTAATCCGCTCGATTCCGGCACGATGCGAGTCCAGCCACTGCCGACACTGGGCAAACGACTGCTGATGCGAGTAAATACGGGTAATTTCCTGGTCTTTAAACTGTGGCGACACCATTAAATGATGGTGAATGCGAAGCTGTACTTCTCCGCAGATCTTCAGCGGCGACGACATGAACATATCGAGGGTATGATTCACCATACCTTCTGTTGAGTTCTCGACCGGAACGACGCCGTAATGTGCTGAGCCGGATTCGACCTCGCGGAACACCTCGTCAATCGCCGGCATCGGCACACTGATGACCGAGTGGCCGAAGTGCTTGAGCGCGGCCGCTTGCGTGAAGGTGCCCAACGGCCCCAGAAACGCGATATGCATCGGCTTCTCGAGCGCCAGACACGCCGACATGATTTCCCGAAACAGACGCGCCATTTCTTCAGCCGGCAAGGGCCCCGGATTTTCTTCTTTTATCCGGCGAAGCACCTGAGCTTCCCGCTCCGGGCGGTAGAAAAACACATCCTGCCCGGGATTCGCAGCCATTTTGACATGGGCGACTTCCTGGGCACAGGCGGCTCTGGCGCTGATCAGTTTCATGATCTGCTGATCAAGGCTGTCGATTTCGTCCCGAAGTTCGCTCAGGCGGGCCTTCTCGTCGGTCATGATCAGCCCCGCTCCTTCTCGAATTCCGCCATGTACCCGATCAACGCATCTACACCCGCTTCGGGCATTGCGTTATACAAACTCGCACGCATGCCACCCACAGAGCGATGACCGGCAAGGTTGAGCAAGCCTCGCGCGTTGGCGCCTTTCAAAAATTCACCGTTCAGCGCATCATCGCCCAAGGTGAACGGGATGTTCATCCAGGAACGGAAGCGCGGGTCGATCGGGTTAGCGTAGAAATCGCTGTTATCAATGAAGCCATACAGCTTGCTGGCTTTACGGGCATTGATTTCACCCATCGCCTGCACGCCACCCTGCTCCTTCAGCCACTTGAACACCAAACCTGCAAGGTACCAGGAATAAGTAGCTGGCGTGTTGTACATCGAACCGTTATCGGCAATGACTTGATAATTCATCATTGTCGGCGTTTCTTTGCGGGCTTTACCCAACAGATCTTTGCGGACAATCACAACGACCAGTCCGGATGGGCCGATGTTTTTCTGAGCGCCGGCGTAGATCAGGCCAAACTTCGAGACATCCAGAGGGCGAGACAAAATCGTTGATGACATATCCGCTACCAGAGGAACGGAACCGCTCTCCGGCACGAAGTTGTATTCCAGGCCACCAATGGTTTCATTGGGTGTGTAGTGCAAATAGGCCGCATCGGGCGTGGCTGCCCAGCTGGACTGATCCGGAATAGTGGTAAAACCGCTGTCTTCCGAACTGGCCGCCACATTGACGTTACCGAAGCGCTTGGCTTCGGCAATAGCCTTTTTGGACCAGATGCCCGTGCTTACGTAATCTGCTGTGCCGTTCTCACCCAGCAGGTTCAGCGGGATGGTAGCGAACTGACTGGACGCACCACCTTGCATGAACAAAACTGCGTAATCATCTGAAATCCCAGCCAATTCCCGTAGGTCTTTCTCTGCGGTTTCAGCGATGGAGACAAACTCGTCACTGCGATGGCTCATCTCCATCACCGACATGCCAGTACCGCGCCAGTCCAATAGCTCCGTTTCCGCCTGTTTCAGCACGGCTTCCGGCAACGTAGCCGGGCCGGCACAGAAATTATACGCCCTACTCATTCTTCAGTTTCCTCGCCTGCGGCACCTTCATCGGCACTTGACTCTGTATTGGCTTCTACGTTCGCGCCGTCTTCATCCTCATCATCGGATTCCGCGATACGCTCGACACCCACCAGGCGCTCGTCTTCCTGCGCCAAACGAATCAGACGCACACCCTGAGTGTTCCGGCTGAGAATAGACACCTCATCAGTGCGGGTACGCACAAGCGTGCCCTTATCAGAGATCAGCATCATCTCGTCGCCTTCGAACAACTGAAGCGCCGTCACCAGGTTACCGTTACGCTCAGAACACTGCATCGCGATCACGCCCTGACTGCCACGGCTGTAGGCCGGGAACTCGTCAATGGCGGTCCGCTTACCGTAACCGTGCTCACTGGCCGTCAACAGGACGCCGCCTTCCTGCGGAATAATCAGCGACACCACATGGTGCCCTTCGGGCATCTTGATACCGCGAACACCACGGGCGGTCCGGCTCATCGGGCGCACCTGCTCTTCCTTGAAACGAACCGCTTTACCGGCCGAGGAGAACAACATGACCTCGGCATCGCCATTGGTAATGGCCGCGCCGATCAGGGTATCCCCTTCGTCCAGATTCAGCGCGATCAAACCGCTGCTGCGCGGGCGGGAGAAGTTCGGCAGAGGCGTCTTCTTGACGACACCCGCAGAGGTAGCCATCAACACAAACTGGTCTTCCGGATAATCACGTACCGGCAGGAACGTGGTAATACGCTCGTCCTCGTCCAACGGCAAAATGTTCACCATCGGGCGGCCACGGGAGCCCCGGCTGCCACGAGGAATTTCAAATACACGCAGCCAGTAGACCTTGCCGCGGTTCGAGAAGCACAAGATGGTGTCGTGAGAGTTCGCCACCAGCAGCTTCTCGATAAAGTCTTCATCTTTCATGGCCGTTGCCGCTTTACCGCGGCCACCACGGCGCTGGGCCTGGTAGTCTTCAACGGCCTGCGTTTTGGCGTAACCGGTGTGGGAAATGGTTACAACCAGGTCCTCTTCATCAATCAGGTCGGCAATGGTCAGGTCGCGCTGTGAACTGGTAATTTCAGTGCGGCGCTCGTCACCAAACTCGGAAACAACCGCTTCCAGCTCTTCACGGATAACCGACATCAAACGTTCCGGATCGCCAAGAATGTCCAGCAGATCCGCGATCTTTTCCAGAATCTCTTTGTACTCGTTCTGGAGTTTTTCGGTTTCCAGCCCGGTCAGGCGGTGCAGACGCATGTCCAGAATCGCCTGAGTCTGCTCAGGCGACATGTAATACAGGCCATCACGCAGTCCGTAGATCTCTGGCAGGTCGTCAGGACGGCAGGCGTCTTGGCCTGCACGTTCCAGCATCGCCAACACATCACCCGGGGCCCAGCCACGGCTCATCAGCTTCTCTTTTGCTTCAACCGAAGTCGGAGAGGCTTTGATCAGCTCGATCATCTCGTCGATATTGGCCAGAGCGACGGTCAAGCCTTCCAGAATATGGCCACGCTCACGGGCTTTGCGCAGTTCGAAAATGGTTCGGCGGGTCACCACTTCGCGACGGTGACGCACGAACGCATCCAGCATTTCTTTCAGGTTCAGCGTCTTTGGTTCGCCGTTGATCAGCGCCACCATATTGATACCGAACACAGTCTGGAGCTGGGTCTGGGCAAACAAGTTGTTCACGACAACTTCCGGGTTTTCACCACGACGAAGTTCGATAACAACCCGGATGCCTTCCTTGTTGGACTCATCACGCAACTCGGTGATGCCTTCAAGGCGCTTCTCTTTAACCAGCTCCGCAATCTTCTCGATCAGTCGCGATTTGTTCAGCTGGTAAGGCAACTCGGTGATAACGATGGCATCGCGCTTGGTCTTAGCGTCATGCTCTACCTCGTGACGGGCACGAATGTAAATGCGGCCGCGGCCCGTGCGGTAGGCTTCAACGATACCCGCACGGCCATTAATGATGCCGTGCGTCGGAAAATCCGGCCCCGGGATGTATTCCATCAACTCATCGACGGTCAAATCCGGGTTGTCAATTAAGGCCAGACAACCGTTAACCACTTCGGTCAGGTTGTGCGGCGGAATGTTGGTAGCCATACCTACAGCAATACCGGAGGAACCGTTTACCAACAGGTTCGGCACGCGGGTTGGCATCACTTCCGGGATACGCTCGGAACCATCGTAGTTATCAACGAAATCGACCGTTTCTTTCTCGAGATCCGCCAGCAGCGAATGCGCCACCTTTTCCATGCGGATTTCGGTGTAACGCATAGCCGCCGCGTTATCGCCGTCGATGGAACCGAAGTTCCCCTGACCATCAACCAGCGGGTAACGAAGCGAGAAGGGCTGGGCCATACGGACGATGGTGTCGTATACAGCAGAGTCACCGTGCGGGTGATACTTACCGATCACATCACCTACCACACGGGCAGATTTCTTGTACGCCTTGTTCCAGTCATTGCCCAGTTCGGACATGGCGAACAGCACCCTACGATGCACAGGCTTGAGGCCATCCCTTACATCCGGCAATGCTCGACCTACAATTACGCTCATGGCGTAATCGAGGTAGGACTGTTTCAACTCGTCTTCAATATTGACCGGCAGGATCTCTTTGGCTAATTCACCCATCGAGAAAGGTTCCTTTGCGTTATCTGGAAGTCGTCTCGGGGCCGTATCCCGGCCCCGTCTTTATTCTTCATCAAGCCGCTCAGCATACCACAGTCCCAACAAGGCCGGGGTAGCCGTAGCGACTTGTTAATCAAACACTACCGTCTTGTTTTCGTAGGTAATCACGCGGTCTTCAATGTGCGATCGAAGCCCTCGCGCCAAAACGTTCTTTTCAACGTCTTTACCCAGACGGACCATGTCTTCAATCGAATCTCGGTGGCTGATACGAATCACGTCTTGCTCAATGATCGGACCTTCATCCAAATCCTGAGTCACGTAATGGCAAGTCGCGCCGATCAATTTCACGCCGCGGCCGTATGCCTGATGGTATGGTCGCGCTCCGGCGAACGAAGGCAGGAAGCTGTGATGAATGTTAATCACCTTTCCGGCGTACTTTTCACACAAATCCGCTGGCAGTATTTGCATGTAGCGCGCAAGCACCACCACATCGGCTTCATACTTGTCGAGCAGCTCTTCGATGTGCGCGAAAGCCTCCGCCTTGTTCTCTTTGCTCACCGGGACGTGGTGATAAGGAATGTCATGCCATTCCACCATGCGACGCAAATCATCGTGGTTGGAGATAACAGCCGCCATTTCGGCGTTCAGCTCTTTGCTATGCCAGCGATGAAGCAGGTCCGCCAAACAATGGGACTCTTTACTGCACATCAGCACCACACGCTTCGGGCGCGCGGAATCGGCAATGTGCCAGCGCATATTAAACTCACGAGCAATCGGCTCGAACGCGGCGCGGAACTGATCCAGCCCGAACGGAATAGATTCGGCTTTAATCTGATGCCTCATGAAAAACCAGCCAGACTGAGTGTCTGAGTGGTGACTCGCCTCGGTAATCCAGCCGTTATAGGTGGACAGAAAATTACTCACCTTGGCAACAATTCCCGTCCTGTCCGGACAGGAAATAACAAGACGATAGGTATGCTCCATTAAGCCATTCCTTAACTAGAATCCGGGGAAAGCGAATGCGTTAGAAAACCACCAGCGATGACGCACGAGGAACTATCAACACGCACCTATAAAAATGACCAGCTATGATAGCGTATATGACCGCCAGAAACGAGGATTCCCCATGCACGACAGTTACCACAGCCTCAACATTAAACTTCGCCCAAGGCTCTTGTGGAGCCTGACAGCATCAATTCTGTTCAGTTTGCTGTCATTTTCATCGTTCGCCAGCAATCAAGCGATACTGGAGGGCGAGCGATTTCACCCGGCGCAAGGCAAGCTCGGCATGGTCGCCACCAGCCACACTCTGGCGACCGACGTAGCGCTGAAGGTTCTGGAAAACGGCGGCAATGCCGTCGATGCGGCAGTCACCGCCGGCTTCGCCCTTGCCGTTACCCAACCAAGATCAGGCAACATTGGGGGAGGCGGCTTTTTGCTGTACTCGCCAGGCGACGGCAAGGCGCCAGAAGCCATTGATTACCGGGAAACCGCGCCTGCGGCCGCAACGGAAACCATGTTTCAGGACCGCGACGGCAATGTGGTGAAAGAGCGCAGCCGATTCAGCCATCTGGCAGCAGGTGTTCCGGGCACAGTCGCCGGCCTGGCCCTTGCTCTGGAACGACACGGCACAATTTCATTAAGCGAGGCCCTTGCTCCGGCCATTCGCTTGGCGAAAGACGGGTTCATCGTGCCTCACCGGTTCAGCATCGGCCTGGAGCGTGCCGCCAGCCGCTTGAAACGCTGGCCAGCTACCAACGCGACCTTTTATAAGGAAGATGGCTCAGCCCCTCAGCCCGGCGAACGGTTCAAGCAACCGAAACTGGCCGCTACGCTTCAACGCATTGCTGACAACGGAATCAAAGGGTTTTACGGAGGCGAAACCGCGCGCCTGATCGTTGAAGAGATGCAGCGCAACGACGGCCTGATCACCTTGGATGATCTGAAAAATTATCGCCCAGCCATCCGCCAGCCCGTGCATGGCACCTACCGCGGTTACGATATCTTTTCTATGTCACCGCCCTCTTCCGGCGGCACCCACATCGTGCAGATTCTGAACATACTGGAGGATTACCCGATCGGCGATATGGGCCACAATTCAGCCGCCACCCTCCATCACATGGCCGAAGCCATGAAACTGGCCTATGCAGACCGCGCCCAATACCTGGGTGATACAGACTTTGTTGAAGTCCCCCTCAAAGGGCTGACCAGCAAGGAATATGCGGCGAAGCTGAGAAAAACAATTTCATCCGACAAAGCCAGGCCTTCCAGCGACATCAAGCACGGCAAGCCCGCAGACTGGGAAAGCCCTGAAACCACCCACTTCTCGGTCGTAGATCGCTGGGGTAACGCGGTATCTAACACCTACACCATCAACTTCAGTTACGGCTCAGGCATTACGGTGGCGGGCGCCGGTTTTCTGCTGAACAATGAAATGGACGATTTCAGCGCCAAGCCGGGCGTGCCGAACGCTTACGGCCTGATTGGCGGCGAGGCCAATAAAGTGGAACCCGGAAAACGCATGCTCAGTTCCATGTCGCCCACCATCGTTCGCAAAGACAACAAAAATTTTCTGGTCACCGGCAGCCCGGGTGGCTCCCGCATCATCACCACAACCCTGCAAGTGCTGATGAACGTAATTGACCACAAGATGAACATCCAGACCGCAGTGAACGCCCCCCGCATTCACCACCAGTGGTTCCCGGATGAAATCCGCATCGAGCAAGGCATCAGCCCAGACACCATTAGCCTGCTTGAAGCGAAGGGCCATACGGTGACCACCAACACCGCTATGGGGGCCATTCAAAGCATTATGGTTGGCGAAGACGGCACGCTCTATGGCGGCGCTGATGCCCGGCGCAGCACGTCTTCAACTAAGGGCTTTTAAACGAGCACGAAAGCGGCACGCCGCTTTCGTTATTCGCCGGACTCGAGCTTGTCTTGGGTCCGAAGCTCAAAATCGCTTGCGTCATGGCGCTCATGCAGCTGTGACGACAAATCACCCCAAGCCTTGTTGACCATCCGCCCCCGTCTTACCCCGGGGCGCTGTGCGACTTCTTCCGCCCAACGCACTACATTGGTGTAGGTGTGCGCCTCCAGAAACTCAGCCGCTTCGTACACCATGTTTTTCACCAGTGCGCCATACCATGGCCAGATCGCCATATCGGCGATGCTGTATTCGTCGCCGACAATATAACGATTGTCCGCCAACTGACGGTCCAGCACGTCGAGCTGTCGCTTTACTTCCATCGCGTAACGGTTGATGGGGTATTCATACTTTTCCGGCGCGTACGCATAGAAATGCCCGAAACCGCCGCCCAGAAACGGCGCACTGCCCATCTGCCAGAACAGCCAGTTTATGGTTTCCGTCCGCTTAGCCGGATCTTTCGATAAAAAGTGACCAAATTTTTCGGCCAAATACAGCAGAATGGAGCCAGACTCGAAGACCCGAACCGCCGGGTCTGCACTCCGATCCATCAACGCCGGAATTTTGGAGTTGGGGTTCACGCCCACGAAACCGCTGCTGAACTGATCACCCTCCATGATATTGATGATCCAGGCATCGTATTCAGCCTCTTTAATACCCAGCTCAAGCAACTCCTCGAACATGATGGTCACTTTCACCCCATTCGGGGTTGCCAGAGAATAAAGCTGGAAAGGATGCTCGCCCACGGGCAATTCTTTGTCATGGGTGGGGCCGGCAACCGGGCGGTTAATATTCGAAAATTTGCTTTCGCCTTCCTGCTGCCACTTCCAGACTTTAGGTGGGGTATAGGTAGGATCGCTCATCAATTGTCTCCTTAACCTGTAAACAACGATCTGTAAACAACGATTTTTAGTTAAATTCGCTCTGGAATGACTCTAAACAATGACTCAACGGGCGACCGTGGCCTCAGAAATTCCAGACAAAGCTTTCTGCAGCTTAGGGACAACCCCACATTCAGAAGCGCCGTGACGCTCCGCAATGAAAGCGGGGTCGTTGTAACCAAGCCATCGGCCGCGAACACCAACGGACTGGCCAACATGACGGCAACTGCCGCAAATGAGCGGGATATTTTCATAATACCCTCCTTTGTTTGCGAGCGAAGTGCCGTGGAATGGCACGAGACTTTTAAAAAAACGACTGCTCGGTTCTGCACTTACGGGGCTTAAAGCGCCGTACAGCTGTCGATGATTTCGCCGGAGCTTCCCCCTGCCCGATGCTTTAGCAAGAGACCCTCAGAGTCAGACCCGGAGCCCTTCACCCACCATTCGATTCCACCGCCGACGTACCGGGCGCCACTAGCGGAAACGGCGATATCCATATCGTAGCTCGAGCCCTTGTAATGTACTTTTGCCGCCTCGGAAGACAAATAGTTAACGTCAACTGTTTCACCGCTCTCACACTCGTAGCTCTGCGCAAAGGCATCGCCTTGCTGAAAGCTTGAGCAGGCAGAAAACAAAAACACCGATGACAACAAAACCGGAACAGAAATTTTCATTCAGAACTCCATTTTCAATAATTAGACCGCAGAGGCAGAGCAACGACTATTTACGGTTATAGCTCTCCTCATAGCGTTTAGCAGCCAGCACTCCAGCAGCTCTTCCGTGTTTTCGATAGTAACTTTTCCCACACATGTTTTGCTGATGCCAGTACGCCTTCATCAGCAAAGCATGGTCAGGAAGCCAGAATCGATCCGTAGTTTCCTCTGTTTCTGGCACCGAACCAATATCCACTTCAGATGTAACGATGCCCGGGCCCTCGCTGGTACTTCGCTGCGCCAAGATCTGGCCCCGTCCATCAACGATCTGGGTACACCCAACATAATGGGTTTCATAAGGCACCGACGCTGAAAACCCGGGGGCCAGCATGAACCCACCCGAAAACGCCCCACAGTGGGACGCTTGAACAACCGGGGCTCCAATACGCCTGGCCAATTCGCTCGGGGCTTGCTCCGACAGGTAACGGTTATACTGCCCTAACGCTGCCAACCCACGATTTACCAGCCTGCCCCAATTCGATGGCAGGGTCCACCAGTGGGTGCCACTCATGACCAAACCAACCCGGCCTTTCAAACGCGTGGCCGTTTGATTTCGAATCAACTCCCAACAGACTGCAGCGCCTACACCACCCAAACTTGTTTGAAATACACCGTCATCCTTACCAGGGCCATAAAATGCATTTTCCCACATGGTGGGCAGATCTTTGTCATGGGTATGCATCTGGCCATCGGGCTCGACGAAGTAATAACGGTTATAAACCTCCTCGCCCTCAGCAATCAACATGGAACCTCCAATCCAGCTGCCATACTGTTTCGCCAGGCTTACGAGCAAATCCACAGCCTCATTGTCAGGGGGCAAAACGGCATCGTGCACACGCTGGTCAAAAGCGATGCGCGAAGTAAAGAATTCAGGAAGCGCCACCACGTCGGCCCCTGCCGTTAACGCTTCTTTGGCAAGCCGCTCAACACGTTCCAGATTGACAGACACATCACCCAATTCTGCTTCAAGCTGAACTGCCGCAATGCGCCGTCTTGCGCTCGGCATTACTTTTTCCATGTATTTTCACCAGAGAGTGTGCGAGTTCTAATCCAACCATCCCGAAATCTTCTTTCCCACCACAAACAGCACAGCAAGCACAGCCAAAACACTGAGAGCCGCGGCAGGGTATCCCAGGCTTTCGGGAACGCCCATCCCCCACACTAACGTAAATGCCAAGCCTTGGAATGCCTCAACGGGCCTTTGATACACAGGCAGGTTCGAACTCGCCGTAAACAAGAAAATCAGCCCAATCAAACCAAGAATGGACGAAAAAATACCGAAGAACATGGACCTGCTCATAGACAGAAACCTCCGTTTAGAGCCACCGTTTGGCTTCAGCGATGACCGTTTCCATTCTTTTTTGGAGAGGCCTGTGGCGGAGGGAGCAAAGATAAAGCATCTCCCTCACCGGCCGGGCCAGTTGATCAAGCCAATCTGGTTTGAGAAACCTTTCTTCGTAAACACGCTACTGTGCTGAAACTCAATATAGTTCGAACCAAGAAGCAAATTCGCGTGATGGCTTCCATCCGGGTGATCAATGAAGCCAAGGGCCATCAGCGTTTTCCAATCAGGGTCTTCAGTGGTCGCAGGCGTGACCAACAGCAGAGACTCTTCCGCAATGGGCGTACAACCTACCTCCGCCAAAGTCGATTTCGCTGTCATGAATCCGATATCAACGGTAGATTCGGCGATTGCCTGTTCCACATCGGCATTGGGCGCGTACTGATTCGCCGCCCCGCGAGGAATCTAAAACGGTCAGTGGCGCAGGTGCATTGAGACACCTGCCAACCACCGTTATGTGCTACTTGACCGTGATGGTGATCTTGTCGGAGACCACGGGCGTGCTATGAGGCACGTGGGCATGGTTACCCAATAACAACTGCAAGGTGTGAGTACCGGGGGCAAGCTCGATTTCGGTTTCCGTCTGGCCGCCGCCAAAGTGTTTGATCTTATCCGTAGCCGGCAACGGCTTACTTAAATCAGCCGGCACATCAGTATCAATTAAAAGGTGGTGATGCCCGGTGTTTTTCTTATCAATACCGGCTGGCGCCACGCCCATATTGCGAAGGCCGAAAACCACTTTAACGGTTTGCCCAACTGTCTCCCCATCGCTGGGCTGAACGAAGTAAACTTCCGCTTTGTCTGGCGCTTCCGACATCATGCTTCCAGCGAAAGTCATCATCGGTGCAACCAGCAATGCCGACAACAAGGTCATAGTGCTTTTTTTCATGCAGCTCTCCCTTATCTCCGTTTATTACCCTCTGTGTTGATAAAGACCACAAAGCCTGACCAACAACATAACAAGGCTAGACCAAGATGGTCACCTTGGGCGCGCCTTTATGGCACGCCTCGCACTGTTGCTTTGCCAGTTCACTCACAGCCCTTCCTCCCACATCATCGTGCGTTTACCGGTTCGCGATCGCGTAACCAATTCCCGAGCACACGGCAGCAACCTGCGCCGCATTGCACTGGTCAGGTGTCGCCCTTGAACTGTCGGGATAAACCTCCGTTGTGGTCCGGTATGGGGCGTTCGTGATGCCCGCACATAGCCCGAGCTGTTTGAGCGGGTATTGGATTACACCACGCGACGTGACCGGCGAGCCGAAGATCTCGCCTTTCTCATCAGCAGGTGCGATATGAGTTACCTGCTCCACCGCTTCTATGATTGCCTGCTGAAATTCCGGCTGCGGATTTTCACTGTCATCGACCAGATAGAAACCGTCTGGTATATCGCCCGGTTCAAATGGCTTGCCGTCTCGGGCTGCCAGTGCGGGACGAAATTCGGTTTCGTCGGTATCGGTGGTTTCATGCAGGTCCATGTGCAACAGCGCACGATCACGAATCGGCGCGACCAAACGCATCAGGGCTGCCGATTCCCCCGCGGGGCTGTCTTCATGGAAAGAACGGTTGGGATCGACTGCGTCTGCGTTCCAACGATGGACACGCTCGTATGCCCAAGGGCTGACACACGGTGCAACCAAAAGATTCACACGACCCGCGTAATCTGCGGCATACTGCTCAACAAACTGCAGTGCACCGTGCACCCCACTGGTTTCATAGCCATGCACCCCGCCGGTGATCAGCACAATCGGCAGATCGTCATTCCAATCGCGACTGCGAATCGCCATCAGCGGATAGCGCTCAGAGCCATACTCCAAACGTCCGTATTCCTCTACGTCAAAATCCGCTTTCAGCCGCTCGATGACGCTCAACACTTCCGATTCATAGCTGCGCTGCCGAGACTGTTGTGACAACCATTCAGCACGTTCCTCATCGCCCCACGGTGTTCCGGGCGTACCTATGGGGTAAGAGTCAGGGGCTGTATTCATGGCTAATTTCTCCTGCGGTGACTAAATAGTTGCGGGTATTCTAACACTTGCAGACAAGGCGCAGCAGGCGACCTCCTGAGCCATCCTCCAAAACCCACAGCGCACCTTCAGGACCCACTTCAACCTCTCGAATACGCTCCCCCATGTCGAAACGCTCAACTTCTTCGGCTTCCTGACCGTCAATTCGGATTCGTAACAGAGATTCAGAGCGCAGACCTCCGATAAAAGCCTGACCTTGCCAGTCGGGAAACATCGAACCGTCGTAGAGCACCAAGCCAGAAGGAGCTACTGTAGGCACCCAATAGACCTCCGGCGCTTTGAACTCGGGGCGCGTGTCGTGATCAGGAATGGGAAAGCCGGAGTAATGATCCCCCCAGGAAACCAGAGGCCAGCCGTAATTCTCGCCGGCCACTGTCAGATTCAGTTCATCGCCGTGTCTGGGGCCCATTTCGTGGGTCCACAGCTGCCCCTGATTGTCGAACGCTATACCGAGCACATTGCGATGCCCGAGCGACCAAAAAGATTTTGCGAGCTCTCCCTTCTCCTGAAACGGATTGTCCTCTGGAATGGAGCCGTCCGGATGAATCCGGATTACCTTGCCCAGATTCTGATCCCAATGCTGTGCCGGCTCGAGTTTTTGCCGGTCACCTGAGGTGATAAACAAATGCCCGTCAGGACCAAATGCAAGTCGATGGGAGTAATGCCCGCCGCCGGAAACCTTCGGAGTCTGGCGCCAGATGACTTCGAGGTTTTCAAGTGCGGGCGGGTCCGCCTCAAGACTAAGCGTGGCCCGGGCAACCGCAGCGCCTTTGATCCTCCAAGGCCCTTCCTCTGCATACGATAGATAGACCCAGCGATTCTCCTGAAAGTTCGGATGAAGAACAACGTCCCCCAAGCCACCCTGCCCGCCATAAGCCACCTCGGGCACCCCCCGAACGGCTTGCTTACTGCGATCTTGCAGTCGGACCAGATTCAAAACACCAGATTTTTCAGTAATGAGAAGCCGCCCATCCGGAAGAAAGGTCATGGCCCAAGGTTCATCAAATTTGCCATAACTCTCAGCAATAAAACTCGAACCCGTATTCCCTTGAATGACACGCTCATCAGAATCCCCAAGGGCACTGGAGCAAAACAAAGCCAAAATCAGGAAAAGCCACGGTATTGATCGCGATGATTTCATCATTCGCCTCACATCAAAGGTGAGCAGGTGAAAAAAACAAGTATGGAACAACATTAGCAAAGCAGCTACGACGACACACCAACTCTGCGCGAATATGCCCAACAGGTTCATTAAGCTTATAATTGTTCGCTCAGCCAAATCCCTTCTACACTCTATTTTCAAGCCCCGGGCCCATTACTGTGAGCAGCCATCATCGACGTAAAAACCAAGCCAAGCCTGTTCGCAAGAACCTGCACCCGAAGAACCGCCATAATCACGGCTATGACTTCCCTGCATTGGTAGAGCGTCATCCTGCGCTCACACATTATGTAAAGACAAATGCGCACGGTAATCTGTCCATCGACTTCGCAGATCCTCTAGCGGTAAAAACCCTCAACGCCGCGCTGCTAAGCCACTATTACAATATCGTCGGCTGGGATATTCCGGAAGGCGCTCTTTGTCCTCCCATCCCCGGCCGGGCCGACTACATCCACTACGTAGCCGACTTGCCCGGGCTTGAAAAAGCCAATATCAAACTACTGGACATTGGCACGGGCGCGAACGGAATTTACCCGCTATTAGCCTGCCAGATATACGGCTGGCAATGTGTCGGCAGCGACATCAACACTCAGTCGCTGGCAAACGTAACCGAAATCATCGCCCGCAACCCATCACTCAAAGAACAGATTTCACTACGTACACAACCCGATAAAAACCATATTTTTGAAGGCATCATTCAGGCCGGAGAATTCTTTGACGTCAGCGTATGCAACCCACCCTTTCATGCCTCGCTCGATGAAGCCCTGAAAGGGAGTCAGCTCAAACTGAATAACCTGGCTCGCAGCCGCGGTGAACAAAAAGCCCGAAGCCAATCCCCTACTCTGAATTTCGGCGGCATGGGAGCAGAGCTTTGGTGTAAAGGCGGGGAGCAGCTGTTTCTTAAAAAGCTCATAAAAGAGAGCGTAGCGTATTCCAAACAATGCCGCTGGTTTACCAGCCTGGTATCAAAGGCTGACAACGTTAAGCCGGCAACGAAATTGATTCGCAAGCTCGGGGCGGTAGATGTTCGGGAAATAGAAATGACACAGGGGAACAAAGTGACGAGAGTGCTGGCCTGGACCTTCATGTAACGCCACCCATGCGGCGAAGGCCACTCCTCCCACCGCATGCACGAGCTTATCCAGATTCTGGCTCACCCGAGCGGCTAGGTTATCGAGAAATTTCGAGAGTTTGACGCGTAAGTGACCGCCAGCCCTGCGGTGTAGTCCCTGTCAGTTTGGGTCGGCGCAAAAAGATCGTTATCGGTAGACACCGCCAATACATCACCAAGAATGATGTGAGCTATGCCGACCAATAATTATTCAGGCGTACTTCGGTGGCTCATACTTCGCTGCATCTGATCCGGATTCACCGGGCGATTCAGAGAAAGATTCAAACCAACTTATTCTGGAGATACCGACATGCGTAAATTTGCTCTCGTTGCTTTCGCGTCCCTCTTTACCGTTGCCGCCCTGCCCGCAAATGCCAGCTTGGCGGATCGAAAATCAGATCAAACCAACCTGGAGCAGTCCCAGCCATCGCCTTACAGCGGACAAACTGTCATTCGGGGAGAGATCAGAGAGGGTTTCGCTGAACACAAAAATGCAACACCGGCACCTTACAGCGGCCAGATCGTCATTCGCGGTGAGGTACAAACAGAAGGGCTTGGTTGATTGTTTTGAAGGATTTGAACAAAGCCTTTACTCATCACACGGCTTTTGGGGTAGTTCATTACTCATGCAAATGTGTGAAACATCTACTGCCCCACGAGCCGGCCACAGAGCTTAAATAATCCGGCCCCCTTCCCCCCGCTGCAGCCCACATCTTCATAAGCCCCCCAACCACTTTGAACCTGAAACGTTTTAGAACAAAACATTCACTCTGTTCTGTTGAAATCCGCACCTCTTAAGAATACTGTATATATAAACAGTATTCGGAGAATTTCCCCATGAACGAACTACTGAGCAACCTGCTTCAGGATGCCCGAGTATGGCAGGGTCATCAGCACAAAAAGACCACCCAACCTGCGGAACCCACCGGGTATCAGTCGCTGGACAACCAACTGGGCGGACTGGGATGGCCAAAGGGTGCCTTGAGCGAATGCCTGCTGGACACCTGCGGTATTGGCGAGCTACACCTTGTGCTACCGCTTATGCAAAGGGTATCCAATGAGGGCAAGACCATCTTCTGGATAAACCCGCCCCATACCCCCTACGCGCCGGCTTTGGCCCGGGAGGGCGTAAATCTCGATCATGTGGTCATGGTGACAACAAAAGACCAAAACGATTTTTTGTGGACTCTTGAAAACTGCCTTCGCTCACCGGTTACCGGGCTGGTGCTTGCATGGCCGGGCACGCTGGCCAGACGTGATGTTCGCCGCTTGCAGTTGGCCTCGGAAGCCGGCGGCAATGTGTGTGTACTTTTCCGCAGCCGCCGCCATGTCGGGCAAAACTCACCGGCCGCTTTACGACTGGAGCTCGTTCCGGGCGAACACCAAGAGCTCAAGATCAACATCATCAAACGGCGAGGCAGCTGGCCGGGGCAGCGCTGCTCTCTCGCAATGGCGCACCGGGCCAACCTTTCCGGTCAGGATTCCACTCACATAATTCAGGGTCCGTGGGCCGGGGCTCAACGGTAATTTTATGCTCTGGCTATACCTGCATTTTCCACATTTATTACTGGACCATGTCCAACGGAATCAGGATTCCGGAGGCGCTCTTGTGATCGTGGATGGTACAGGCCAAGCCATCATGCAAGCCTGCCCAGCCGCTCGTGAGTTGGGTATAGAAGCGGGTATGCGCCTGAAAACCGCGCTTGGTTTAGCGCCCAACCTACACATCATGCAAGCAGATCCGAAACAGGAAGCCTGGCTTCTGGAAGATCAGGCACGCTGGCTGTACCACTACGCCGCGCACATTACCTTGGCATCGCCTGATGGTCTTTGGGCAGAAGTCAGTAGCCTGCAAAAGCTTTACGGCGGCCTACCGGCCATCTGGCAAACCGTGGAACAAGCCTTGACCGAGCGCCAGCTCACCGCGTGGATCGCCATTGGCCACACGCCATTGGCAGCCCGGTTATTAGCGCTCACCGGCAAAGGCGAATGCACAGCAAGCAAAAACCACATTCTCGCAGCGCTTGGTAACTTACCACTGCAGGCCGCCGGTTTTGACAAGAAGCCCTGCACCCGCCTGCAACGCCTTGGGCTTAATACCCTTGGCGATGTATTCGCTCTGCCCGCTCCGGAATTGGCTCGGCGGTTATCGCCAGAACTGCTGAGCACCGTCCAGAAGATTCAGGGCACCCGGTCAGACCCCAAAACACCTTGGCAACCACCCCATATTTTCAGGCAGCGGGCGGATTTCATTCAGGAAGTGGAGCACACCCAAGGGCTTCTATTCTCGTTGCAGCGAATTCTGTCTGAGTTGGAAGAAGACCTCTGCTGGCGCCAGCAAGATACCGACACCCTGCTGCTTGCACTGCAGCACCGGCACCAAGAACCAACTCGTTTTCAAATCCGAACCACCGGGCCGGAACATCGGGCGGACGGATTTTTAAAGCTGATCCGCCTGAAGCTTGATCAGCAGCCTTTAAGCTCGCCAGTCATTGCACTCTCTCTTACCGTCAAACGATTTACCGGCCGCGAGGCTCCGACGGGGCAGGATTTGCTCGGCGAAACTCAGGATCTGAACGAAGCCTGGCACACGCTGATCAGCCGCCTTCAGGCCCGGCTGGGAGATCAGGCACTAAAGCAACTGTCGCCTTCCAACGACCACCGGCCAGAATGTGCCTGGTCGGCCAAGGAGGTTCGCAAACCCTCTAAAAGGAAAGCAGCAGAGCCTAACCTCTTGCCACACCGGCCGTTATGGCTACTGAAAGGCCCCAAATCGTTGGATCAAATGCCCACACACTGGCACTCTGGCCCCGAGCGCATCAGCAGTGGTTGGTGGGACGGCCAGCGCGTTCATCGGGATTATTACATCGCACAGTTGCCGGGCGGCGAGGTGGCCTGGGTATTCCGGGACCATCAGGACGGATGGTTTATTCATGGGTGGTTTGGCTGATGGATACCGGCTATGCGGAATTGTTCTGCTTCAGTAACTTCACTTTTCTAACCGGGGCCTCGCACCCTCATGAGCTGGCCGAACGAGCTTTGGAACTAGGCTATAGCGCCATCGCCATCACCGATGCTTGTTCTGTAGCCGGCATTCCCAGAGCCTGGGCCGCGCTGAAAGACAGCCCGGTGAAGCTCATAACCGGCAGTTGGTTCGAGCTGGACAACGCTCCTACCGACTCAGCCGTTCCACGCTTTATCTTGTTAGCCAAAGATCGTCAGGGTTATGGCCAGCTCTGCAAACTCATAACCACGGGCCGGCGCCGTGCCGAAAAAGGCCAATACCAACTCTTCACGCGAGATATTGAAACTCACGAGCTGGATCACTGCTTTTGTTTGTGGCTCCCACCCTCGCAGGAAAGCGCTACCTTTTCTGAAACCCTCGCTTGCGGTGAATGGCTACTTCGACTTTTCGAGCCGCGGTTACGCATTGCCGCCAACCGCACTCTGGAAGTTGGCGAAGAACAACAATTGGCTCAGATTCGGGATTTGGCCGATCACCTACGCATCCCGGTAGTCGCCACCGGCGAAGTCCACATGCACAGCCGGGAACGCCAACCCCTGCAAGACGTACTCACAGCCCTTCGGCATCACACAACCCTGGAGAATGCCGGGCGCTGCCTGTTCCAAAACGGCGAACGCTACCTCCGCCCTCTCCCAGTGCTGCAAAAACTGTTTCCCGAAAACTGGTTGCGCGAGACGATTCAGATTGCCAACGCCTGCGAGTTTGAACCGGGCAGCCTGCGCTACGAATACCCACCCGATTTAGTACCAACCGATGAAACCCCTGCGGGCCTGCTAAAACGCCTGACCCACGAAGGCGAACGTCGCCGATACCCTAACGGCACACCACTGAAGGTTCAGGCGTTGATTCGCAAAGAGTTGGGGCTGATCTCGGAGATGCAGTACGAGCACTACTTTCTGACCATCCACGACATAGTCGCGTTTGCCCGAAGCCAAGGCATTTTGTGTCAGGGGCGCGGCTCTGCTGCGAACTCAGCCGTCTGTTACTGCCTGGGCATCACCGAGGTCAACCCAGCCAAGGTTGAGCTGTTGTTTGAGCGGTTCATCTCGAAAGACCGGGACGAACCGCCCGATATCGATGTGGATTTCGAGCACCAACGGCGTGAAGAAGTGATTCAATATATATACCAACGCTACGGTCGCGAACGTGCGGCTTTGGCAGCAACGGTGATTCGGTACCGGCCCCGCAGCGCCATCCGCGATGTAGGTAAAGCGCTCGGGTTCGATGCTGCTTTGGTTGAAAAGCTGTTGGACGGCATCGACTGGCGAGACCAATCCACCAACTGGCGCCAGCAGATTCTGGACAAAGGCCTGACCCGGAACCCCCAAGTGGCCAACCAATTCTTTACGTTGGTGAACACCTTGCTGGGTTTTCCCCGTCATTTGTCACAGCACGTTGGCGGTTTCGTTATCAGTGCCGGGCCACTATCGGAACTGGTGCCGGTCGAAAACGCGGCCATGCAAGACCGCACCGTCATCCAATGGGATAAAGACGATCTGGAAAGCCTGGGCTTGATGAAGGTGGATGTCCTCGCCCTTGGTATGCTAACCGCTATCCGCAAAGCTCTGGAGCTGATCAGCACCGTAAAAGGCACGCCCTTTACCATTCAGGATATCCCCCAAGAAGACCCCGACACCTACGCCATGCTGCAAAAGGGAGATAGTATTGGCGTGTTTCAGGTGGAATCCCGCGCCCAGATCAATATGCTGCCTCGGCTAAAGCCCGAGACTTACTACGATCTGGTCATCGAAGTGGCCATCGTGCGCCCGGGCCCCATTCAAGGCGACATGGTTCACCCTTACCTTCGCCGCAAGCATGGCTTGGAACCGGTCGAGTTTCCCAACGATGCCATACGTCAGGTGCTGGAGCGCACACTGGGCGTGCCCATATTTCAGGAGCAGGTGATCAAACTGGCCATGGTGGCTGCTGGCTTCAGTGCCGGTGAAGCCGACAAACTCCGCCGCGCCATGGCCGCCTGGAAATCCCATGGCGACCTCACCCCTTTTCGGGACAAGCTGATCAACGGCATGCTGGAACGTGGTCACGACCCGGAATTCGCCGACCGCCTGTATCAACAAATATGCGGGTTTGGCGGTTACGGATTCCCGGAATCCCACGCCGCCAGCTTTGCTTTGTTGGTGTACGTCTCTGCCTGGATCAAACGCCACCATCCGGCGGCGTTTTACTGTGCCTTGCTCAACAGCCAACCTATGGGGTTTTACTCGCCAAGCCAATTGGTACAAGACGCTCGCCGTCATGACGTAACCGTTTTGCCCCCGGACGTAAACTTCAGCCACTGGGAACACTCGCTGGAGGGGCCAGATCAGCACCTGCGCCTAGGGCTGAGAATTGTTCAAGGCCTGTCCCGCCAAGGCGGCCAGTGCGTTCATGAAAACCGTCCGACGCAAGGTTATCGCTCCGCCAGCGAACTGCGCACCAGTGCCGGGCTCAACCAACGTGATATGGAGTTACTGGCCGGAGCCAACGCCATGGCCGGCTTTACCTCAGACCGCCATCAGGCCTATTGGCAGTTATTGGATTACGAAGAACCTTCCGCACTGTTTGCTCAAGAGGCCGAAGCGGATTACCAGCCACAACCATGCGGCCAACTGCCGCAGCCTAGCGAAGGTCAAAACGTTCTGGCGGATTACCGTAGCCAAGGCCTCACACTTCAAAGACACCCTTTGGCTTTGCTTCGGGAACAAGGTCACCTCCAACACTGCCTGACCGCCGAACAACTAAAGACCACCCGCCCCGGCATCCCCGTGCAAGTAGCTGGTCTGGTTACCGGCCGCCAGCGACCGGGTTCAGCCGCTGGTGTCACCTTTGTCACTCTCGAAGACGAAACCGGCAACGTTAACGTTGTGGTCTGGCTGGCAACGGCCCGCCAACAACGCAAACCGCTACTCACCGCTCGGCTACTGCACGTAAAAGGGGTTATCGAAAAGGAAGGAGAGATCGTGCATGTGATGGCCGGCAAACTCTCGGACTTGAGCCACCTGATTAACTCGTTACCGGTCAATTCAAGAGATTTTCACTGAACACAAAAAAACCCCGCCGAAGCGGGGTTTTTCTGGTACAGCTAGAAGTAAAGATCAGCTCAACAGCTTGATCATCACACCCGCTGCCACCGCAGAGCCGATTACACCAGCCACGTTCGGGCCCATAGCGTGCATCAGCAGGAAGTTCTGCGGGTTAGCCTCAAGGCCAACTTTGTTGGATACCCGCGCTGCCATTGGCACCGCAGATACACCGGCAGAACCGATAAGCGGGTTGATGGGGTCTTTGCTGACTTTGTTCATCAGCTTCGCCATCAGAACACCAGAGGCAGTACCCACACCGAACGCGACAACACCCAAGCCCAGAATACCCAGAGTCTGAGCATCCAGGAACTTGTCAGCCATCAACTTGGAGCCCACAGACAAACCAAGGAAGATAGTTACGATGTTGATCAGTGCGTTCTGGGCCGTATCGCTCAAGCGCTCAACTACACCACATTCACGCATCAGGTTACCGAAGCAGAACATACCCAGCAGCGGCGCTGCATCTGGCAGGAACAGTACAACAGCAATCAGAACAACCAGCGGGAAAACAATCTTTTCCTTCTTGCTGACCGGACGCAGCTGGCTCATTTTAATAGCCCGCTCTTCCTTGCTGGTCAGCGCCTTCATGATTGGCGGCTGAATCATCGGAACCATGGCCATGTAGGCGTATGCCGATACGGCAATGGCGCCCAGCAGATGCGGAGCCAATACGCTGGCGACATAGATGGAGGTCGGACCATCAGCACCACCGATGATACCGATCGCGGCCGCTTCAAGAATGTTGAATTCCAGAACGCCAGTCCAATCCAGCAACGCGGCACCAATCACGGTACCAAAGATACCGAACTGAGCGGCTGCGCCCAGCAGCATGGTCTTCGGGTTTGCAAGCAGAGGACCAAAATCGGTCATTGCGCCTACACCCATAAAGATCAGCAGCGGCCCGATGGTGCTGCCAATAACCACGGAGTAGAAGTTGTACAGCATACCGTTGCCGTAACCGAAGTCTTGGGCAAGGGAGTTCGCCATCGCCATTTCAGAATAGCTGGCTTCTTTAACCGCTACTTTGAAGGCTTCCTTCAGCTCAGGCGTTACCGCCTGCCCCGCTTGATAGGCAACATCTAGTGGAACAGCCAATGCCGCCAGAACCTGGGTCGCATCGCTCTTCAGTGCAAAATGAATCGCATTTTCCGCCGCAGTCAGGGCCAGCCCTGCCTCCGGGATGTTCGCCAGAATACCGCCGAAACCGATTGGCACCAGCAGCAGTGGCTCAAAGCCCTTACGAATCGCAAGGAACAGAAGAAGCAGGCCGATGGCGATCATCACCACCTGACCAAACTCTATGTTGAACAGGCCACTGCCTGTCCATAGCGTCATTATCTTATCCATGGAATGCTGGCCCTTATGCGATTGTCAGCATTTCATCATCAACAGAGACGGCATCACCGACTTTGATGAAGACTTCACCGATGGTTCCGGCCTTGGACGCGCGAATCTCGGTTTCCATTTTCATGGCCTCGAGAATGATCAGCACGTCACCTTCTTCAACCGTGTCTCCAGGAGAAACCAGAACCTTCCAGATGTTGCCGCTCAAAGGCGCGCTAACAGGCTCACCGCCGCCGGCAGGTACTGGAGCAGCCGCCGCCGGGGCCGCGCTGGAACCGCCCTGGCCTTCGATCTGGCTGATTTCACCACCTTCGGTAACGGCAACAACGTACTTCTGGCCGTTCACCTCAACGGTGTAGTTCTCAGGTCCTTCAGCTTTCTTGGCCGGAGCCACGTCGTCAGCACTTGGTACTGGCTCGAAAGCGTCTGCATTGCCACGGTTCTCCAGGAACTTCAGGCCAATCTGCGGGAACAGTGCGTAAGTTAGAACGTCGTCTACTTCCTGCTCAGCCAGCTTAATGCCCTTCTCGCCTGCCAGGCCTTTCAGCTCTGCAGTCAACTTGTCCATTTCAGGCTCAATGTTGTCTGCCGGGCGACAAGTAATTGCTTCGGCACCATCCAGAACGCGCTCTTGCAGCTCTTTGTTGAACGGCGCCGGTGCAGAGCCGTACTCGCCCTTCAGGATCGCAGAGGTTTCTTTGGAGATAGACTTGTAGCGCTCACCGGTCAGTACGTTCAGAACAGCCTGAGTACCTACAATCTGAGACGTCGGAGTTACCAGCGGGATGTAACCCAGGTCTTCACGGACCTTCGGAATCTCGGCCAGAACTTCGTCAAACTTATCAGTGGCGTTCTGTTCGCGCAGCTGGTTTTCCATGTTGGTCAACATGCCACCCGGTACCTGAGCAATCAGGATGCGAGAATCAGTACCACGCAGGCTGCCTTCGAACTTCGCGTACTTCTTACGCACTTCGCGGAAGTAGGAAGCAATTTCTTCAAGCAGGTTGAGGTCCAGACCGGTATCACGATCGGTACCTTCCAGAATCGCAACCACGGCTTCAGTGGGCGAATGACCGTAAGTCATACTCATGGAAGAAATCGCGGTATCTACGTTGTCGATACCCGCCTCCGCAGCCTTAATGGCAGTCGCAGTGGACATACCTGTGGTTGCGTGACACTGCATGTGAATCGGGATATCCAATTCTTTCTTAAGACGGCTGACCAGATCGTAGGCAACGTAGGGCTTCAGAATACCGGCCATGTCTTTGATGGCGATGGAGTCGGCACCCATGTCGGCGACTTCTTTTGCCAACTCAACCCACATATCAAGAGTGTGCACAGGGCTGGTGGTGTAAGAAATAGTGCCCTGAGCATGCTTTCCTGTTTTACGAACCGCTTTAATAGCAGTCGCCAAGTTGCGAGGATCGTTCATCGCATCGAAGATACGGAACACATCAACGCCGTTTTCGGCAGCACGATCTACAAAACGCTCTACCACGTCATCCGCGTAATGACGGTAGCCCAGCAGGTTCTGGCCACGCAGCAACATCTGCTGTGGCGTGTTAGGCATTACTTTTTTCAGTTCGCGGATACGCTCCCAGGGGTCTTCGCCCAGGTAACGAATGCAGGAGTCAAAGGTAGCACCACCCCAAGATTCCAAAGACCAGAAACCGACTTGATCGAGTTTCTCGGCAATCGGCAGCATGTCGTCCAGACGCATGCGGGTGGCAAGCAGGGATTGGTGGGCGTCACGTAAAATTACGTCCGTAATCCCCAGCGGTTTTTTCGTGTCAGTCATCGTGTCAGCCTTCTGTTAAAAGGTTCTAATCCGTTCCCGGGTCACTTCTTGTGGCGTGACCGGTATTGTGCAATCGCCTTCTTAATGGCCTCGGCGGTGTCAGGGTCAACCGACGTTGGCGCCTTGGGCTTGGCACGTGGCGTTCTGGCCGGGGTTGCCGGCTCTGGCGGAGCAAGCCGCAGAATGATCTTCGACATCAGGCCTGTTGCGAATACCAGAATAACCAGAAACGCGAACACGAAGCCCATACCGGCGATCATCAAATCTACGGCGTTTGACATCAGCTCATTCATAGTGAACAGCTACCTGTATTGGTTTGTGATTTCCCCGCCTCAATCACCCTCTTCCAGACAAATGCCTAGTAGCTTGTGAAATCAAAACGGGAGGCAAAATCCTGCGTAATTTACCGGTTTCATTGTTCTGGAGCAACCAAAAGCATATTTTTCTATAGGGATTTCCCGAGCGAAGATCGCAAAAAACGGTTCTATACACTCGGGCAAATCACCCTATTCAGGCATAACGCACGCGCATTTTTCGCCCCTTCACTTTTCCCTGCTCCAACCGCGACAATGCTTTGCCAGCCCAAGCCACTTCGACCGCTACGAAACACTGAAAATCAAACAGATCGATCTTCCCTACCGCAGAACCGGGAATGCCCGCCTCACCCGTTAACGCACCCAACACGTCACCGCGGCGAACCTTCTCTTTACGCCCTCCGGCAAGACACAGCGTTTTCATCGGCGGAGCAACAGGCCGCACCGGCTCTGCAAGCAGTTGAGCGGTATCCCCCCACTCTGCTGACATGCCTCGTGCACTTTCCAGCCGAGTGATCTTGTGACCCTGCTTTGGCGTACACAAAGTCACCGCATGCCCCTGCTCGCCCGCACGGCCTGTACGGCCGATCCGGTGGGTATAAACTTCCGGGTCACGTGCCGGCTCAGCATTGATAACCAGCGGCAGACCTTTAATATCCAAACCTCGGGCCGCCACATCGGTCGCGACCAAAACGGTGCAACTTTGATTCGCAAACTGCACTAGCGTGCTGTCACGCTCTCTCTGCTCCAGATCGCCGTGCAACGCAGACGCCGCGAACCCCATCTGTCTCAACGACTCGGCCAGATCGTCGCAGTCCCGCTTGGTTGTACAAAACACCAAACTCGCCGTCGGCTGGAACCGCGATAGCAACGCAGCCACCGCATCCACTTCCTGCCCGGACGCAATCTCGTAAAACAGCTCTTCAATCGTAGCGGTCGAGTCATTCACCTCGATCCGAACATCTTCCGGATCCACCTGAAAACGCTCACTCAAGGTGCGGATAGGCATCGGCCACGTCGCTGAGAACAACAAGGTCTGCCGGGAGGAAGGCGTTTGCGAAAGAATGCCTGCCACAACATCCTCAAACCCCATATCAAGCATGCGATCCGCTTCATCCAGAACCAGCGTGCTCAAATTCTCCAACGACAAGGTTCCCTTTCTCAGGTGATCTTCAACCCGCCCCGGAGTACCCACAATAATGTGGGCGCCATGGCTGAGCGAGCCGATCTGGGGACCAATAGATACACCACCGCACAAAGTCAGTACTTTGACGTTTTCTTTAGCCCGGGCCAGCTCCCGTAATGCTTTGGCCACTTGGTCCGCCAGCTCTCGGGTAGGACAAAGCACCAGCGCCTGAACTTTGAACCGCTTAGGCTGAAGCTTTTCAATCAGTGGAATGCCGAAAGCAGCGGTTTTGCCACTTCCGGTTTGAGCCATGGCGATGACGTCTTTGCCCGCCAACGCCGGCGGCAGCGCTTTTACTTGGATACCGGTCGGCTGCGCGAAGCCCAGCTGCTCAAGGTTAACCAGCATGGTCGAAGAAAGGCCAAGCTCTTTAAAAGAAGACATAGAAAAATCCGTGGGGTGAATAATGATGGGTGATTGCGTTCGCTCTGACGGCGTATACTAGAGATAATTTGGTTAAGTTTATCACGAATCTACGGAGTCACTGATGGCGTCTTTGCAGGATCAATTACTCAAAGCCGGGCTCGCCGACGAGAAAAAGGCCCGCACTATTCGCTCTGAGAAGCGCAAACAACGCAAGCAACAACCCAAGGGCGCAACACAAGTTAACGAGGTTGAGGAGCGCGCACGCCAGGCCCGTCTTGAACAAGCCGAGCGCGACCGCCAACTGAACCTTGAACGCCAGAAAGAAGCGGATAGAAAAGCCATTCAGGCGCAGATTCGCCAACTGGTCGAAACCAATCGACTCGATCGCAGCCGCGGAGAAACGTCTTATCAGTTTGTGCACGAGAAAAAGATCAAAAAGATCTTCGTAGACGACCAGATGGTCGATCAACTGTCACGCGGCCGTTTAGCGGTTGTCTTTGTTAACGGCGAATACGAACTCGTTGCTGAAGGTGTCGCTCGCAAGATTATGGAGCGGGACGAAACGGCCGTGGTGGTTCTGCACGACCGCACGGCGGAAGACCAGGGCGACGACGACCCCTATGCCGGCTACGAAATACCCGACGATCTCATGTGGTAGTAAGCGTAGAAACAAAAAAACCGCTTCAATAACGAAGCGGTTTTTTATTGCGCACCTCATAATTGGTAACGCAGAAAGTAAAACGCCCCGGCTGTGGGTTACACAATCCGGGGCGTTTTACTTTAATATGGCGCGGCTGGGAGGATTCGAACCTCCGACCGCCTGGTTCGTAGCCAGGTACTCTATCCAGCTGAGCTACAGCCGCTAAAAACGTGTTTGCGAAAAATGGCGCGGCTGGGAGGATTCGAACCTCCGACCGCCTGGTTCGTAGCCAGGTACTCTATCCAGCTGAGCTACAGCCGCACATCTAGTCGCATGTGGTTGAAAGCAACTTCAACCTGTTCTCACTTTCCCGAAGGAAAATGGCGGAGAGGGAGGGATTCGAACCCTCGGTACGATTGCTCGTACGGTTCCTTAGCAGGGAACTGGTTTCAGCCACTCACCCACCTCTCCTTGAGAACGGTGCGTATACTACCACAACTTTTCTGTTTTCATAGGGTTGACACGATATTTTTCTAATCATTTTTCCCTAAAATTTAAAAAGCCGCTCAAGTTGTCCCTGAGCGGCTTTTTTCTGATCAACTATTGCCCGGTTCCGGCTCATCTGAGCCTTTTTCGGACTGAATACGCTGATAGATTTCTTCACGGTGAACCGCCACGTCTTTAGGAGCATTCACCCCGATACGAACCTGATTCCCCTTAACCCCCAGAACGGTAACGGTTACCTCGTCACCGATCATCAGAGTTTCGCCAACACGGCGAGTTAAAATAAGCATGTTCCATACTCCCTAATTGCAAAGCTATCTGTTCCGACTGTCACTACTTTGTACTTATTGCTTTTATAAAGGGATCACCTATCAAACTATAGACGCAATAACACTTATGCCAAAATAGTTCCTGATAGAAATATCCAATGACCCTCAAGTTCGCCCGCTAGCATCCTGCTTTCAAGCGTTCTCGTCTACCTCAGCATTTTCCAATCCGAACGTACTGTGCAACGCACGAACGGCCAGCTCGAGATACTTCTCATCGATCACCACCGAAACTTTGATTTCAGATGTGGAGATCATCTGTATGTTGATGCCCTCTTTGGACAGCGCTTCAAACATCTGCGTCGCGACACCTGCATGTGAGCGCATACCCACACCTACGATGCTGACTTTCGCTATCTTGCTGTCACCAATAACCTCACCGGCACCGATGTCTTCTGAAATGCGATTCAAAATATCCTGAGCGCGCTTCAGGTCCGGACGATTTACCGTGAATGTGAAGGCAGTCTTGTTATCCTGCCCAACGTTCTGAACAATCATGTCCACTTCAATATTGGCATCACTGATCGGCTTCAGAATACCCAGTGCACTGCCAGGAGTGTCCGGCACACCAGAAATCGTCAGTTTGGCTTCGTCACGGTTAAACGCTATGCCGGAAACAACCGGTTGTTCCATGGCTGTATCATCCTCAAAAGTAATCAGGGTTCCTTCACCGTCCTCAAAACTGGAAAGCACCCTTAATGGAACGTTGTATTTACCTGCAAATTCAACAGCGCGGATCTGGAGAACTTTTGAACCCAGACTCGCCATTTCGAGCATTTCTTCAAATGTAATACGATCCAGCCGCCGTGCACTGTCTACCACACGCGGATCGGTCGTATACACGCCATCCACATCGGTGTAGATCTGACATTCATCCGCCTTCAGAGCGGCCGCCAGTGCAACAGCCGTGGTATCGGAACCGCCACGCCCCAAGGTCGTGATGTTTCCTTGCTCGTCCACGCCCTGAAAACCCGCCACGACAATCACGCGGCCAGCATCTAGATCAGCCTGCATGCGGTGAGCGTCAATATCCTTGATACGAGCTTTATTGTGGCTGTTGTCCGTCAAAATACGAACCTGACCACCGGTGTATGAACGCGCATCACAACCACGCTTTTGCAGCGCCATGGACAACAGGGCAATGGTGACCTGCTCACCGGTTGATACCAACACATCCATTTCTCGCGGTGTGGGCTCATCCATAATGTCACCGGCCAATGCGATCAGACGATTCGTCTCACCGCTCATTGCGGACACCACGACAACGACATCATGACCTTCTTTGCGGAACCGACATACCTTCTCGGCCACCGCTTCAATCCGCTCGGTTGTTCCGACGGATGTACCTCCAAACTTTTGAACCAACAGAGCCATGCTTAGCCAAACTCCGAACCGGGGACCCAAAGCGGAACCTAAAGGCCCCGCCATCGTATTAAGCGGGCGAATTATAAACCCGTGCCCGCTTCGGAAAACAGCGCCTTACTGGATATTTCCTTCAACCCAGGCAGGCACACCCGCCAGAGCATCCGCCAGTTTCGACGCATCATTACCACCGCCCTGAGCCATGTCCGGGCGACCACCGCCTTTGCCGTCAACCTGGGCGCACAAATGCTTCATCAAATCGCCGGCTTTAACCTTGCCTGTTGCCGATTTGGTAACGCCCGCAACCAACACCACTTTGCCACCTTCGATAGTAGCCAGCACAACCACACCTTCACCCAACTTGTTCTTAAGCTGGTCAGCGGTTTCCATCAGAGACTTGCGATCCGCACCATCCATCTGGGCCGCTACCACTTTAAGGTCACCCACCTGCACAGCCGAAGCCGCCAGGTCACTACCGGCCGAACTGGCCAGTTTCGCCTTCATAGCGGAGATTTCTTTTTCCAGCTGACGGTTGCGATCCAGTGTTTGCTGAACTTTGTCTACCACGGTTTCCCGAGTCGCCTTCACAAGCTTGGCGGTTTCACGCAGCGTGCTGTCAACTTCATCAACCCATGCCAACGCCCCCAAACCGGTGACAGCCTCAATACGGCGAACGCCAGAGGAGATACCACTTTCAGAGGTAATTCGCATCATGCCGATATCGCCTGTACGAGACACGTGCGTACCGCCACAAAGTTCCACTGAATATCGTTCAGACCCCATACTCAACACGCGGACGACGTCACCGTACTTTTCACCAAACAGAGCCATGGCGCCTTTTTCCTGGGCGGTTTCCATGTCTGTAACGTCAATTTCAACCGGCGTGTTCTGAAGCACTTGCTCATTCACCTGGCGCTCAATTTCTTTCAATTGCTCGGGTGTAACCGCTTCAAAATGGGAGAAGTCAAAGCGCAGCTTGTCCGGATCAACCAGTGAACCTTTCTGATTAACGTGCTCACCCAACACCTTTCGGAGTGCCGCGTGCAGAAGGTGCGTTGCGGAGTGGTTGCGCTTGGTGCGCTCGCGACGCTCGTGATCGATACGGGCATCCACCTCTTGGCCCGGGCTCAACTCGCCTTCAACAAGTTTCCCCACGTGCAGGTGGTTATCCCCGTCTTTTCGCGTATCTGCCACTTCGAAGCGACCACCCTCCCACGTCAGAAGACCTGTATCACCCACCTGACCGCCAGATTCGGCATAGAACGGCGTACGCTCCAGCACAACCACACAATCATCACCGGCAACCGCCTTACGCTCTTCGCCATCAACCAGCACCAAGCGTACGCGCTCTTTGCCATCGATGTGATCGTAACCGGTAAACTCGGTTTCACCCTCAATGCTGAGGCCTTCGGCGTTGTAATCAATGCCGAACTTACTGGCCGCCCTCGCCCGTTCACGCTGGGCTTCCATCGCTTTTTCATAGCCGGCGTAGTCCAGAGTCAGACCACGCTCACGAGCGATGTCGTTGGTGAGGTCCACCGGGAAACCGTAGGTGTCATAAAGCGTGAACACCGTTTCGCCAGGAATCTCATTACCGTTGAGCTCGGCAATGTCTTGCTCAAGCAAACGCAGACCTTTGTCGAGCGTTTTAGCGAACTGCTCTTCCTCTTGCAGCAGCACCTTCTCGATCTGCTTCAAACTGCTGACCAGCTGCGGGAAGGCATCGCCCATCAGATCCGCCAAAGGCTTGGCCAACTCGTGGAAGAACGGCCCGTTCGCGCCCAGCTTGTTACCATGGCGAGCAGCCCGTCGAATGATCCGACGCAGTACAAAACCTCGTCCTTCATTGGAGGGCATAACGCCATCTGCAATCAGGAACGAGCAGGAGCGAATGTGGTCCGCTACAACACGCAGAGAGGCTTCGGTCGTTGCTGCACCACCTAGAATTTCAGAGGCCGCTTTCAGCAGATCCTGGAACAAATCAATCTCGTAGTTGCTGTGCACGCCCTGCAACACCGCCGCGATGCGCTCAAGACCCATACCGGTATCAACAGAAGGCTTAGGCAGGTTCAGCATTTCACCATCGGCAGTGCGGTTGTACTGCATGAACACCACGTTCCAGATTTCGATGTAGCGGTCACCGTCTTCTTCCGGGCTGCCGGGAGGGCCACCCGCCACATCCGGGCCATGGTCGTAAAAAATTTCGGTGCAGGGGCCGCAAGGACCGGTATCACCCATCTGCCAGAAGTTATCGGAGGCGTAGCGGGCACCTTTGTTGTCGCCAATGCGTACGATGCGATCAGCAGGCACGCCGACTTCTCTATTCCAGATATCGAAGGCTTCATCGTCATCGGCGTAAACGGTCACCCACAGTTTTTCTGTCGGTAAATTCAGCCATTCATCTCCGGTCAGAAAGGTCCAGGCAAAATTGATGGCTTCACGCTTGAAGTAATCACCAAAGCTGAAGTTGCCCAGCATCTCGAAAAAAGTGTGATGACGGGCGGTGTAGCCCACGTTTTCGAGATCGTTATGCTTGCCGCCCGCGCGCACACACTTCTGGGTTGAAGTTGCCCGGGTGTAATCGCGTTCTTCCCGACCAAGGAAGGTATCCTTGAACTGGTTCATGCCCGCGTTGGTAAACAGCAAGGTTGGATCGTCCGCTGGCACCAGCGAACTGCTTGGAACAATAGCGTGACCGTGCTGTTTGAAATAATCGAGGAACGTCTGTCGCAACTCTGCGGTTTTCATAGCCCTTTGATACCTTTCCAGAAACCCGCCGAGCAGCCGGCAGGTCCGCGATTGAATACGAATACTTACATGCGTGTGCAAATCCGCTACTCTAGCACACGCCGAGAACATGAAAAACGTGAAACCTCATAGGAGAACCCATGCCCCGCCGCTTCCACGACGCCGAGGAACTATTACCGCCAGCCACAGCATTAAAGCGGGCATTGGCCATCATCTACGACGGCCTGATCAGCATTGCTGTGCTATTGGTCACCACTTGGGTCTACACCATGATTGCCGGCTGGATAACAGGCTGGGATACCTATGAGCAAATGGCGGAAGCAGGCCAGCTATCCGGTGACCCCGGGCTAACGTTTGTCCTGTTCCTTGTGCTGTACCTGTTTTTTGCTTATTTCTGGACGCGCGCGGGCCAGACCTTGGGTATGCAGGTTTGGCGCGTACGCATCGAAAATCTGGACGGCACATCGGTGAGCTGGACGCAGTCTCTGCTGCGCTACGGCACCGCATCGGCCGTGGTTTTTCTGGCTATGCTCGGCGGCCACTACCTTGGCGCGGTCACATTGCTACTGACGGTACCGGCCATCGTCGCCCTGTTTTACCCGATCAACGGTCTTTCGATTACCGACCGTATGTCCGACAGCGTGGTTGTGGCCTTACCCAAACCCACCAAGAAGTAACCTGCCTTTGGGCCGGCTCAGCCGGCCCGCCTCATTAACACAGCCCCAACCGCCGCATTGATCAGTATCGGTGCCAGTACGGCAATCATCGGATTGAAACCGTAAACCATACTCATCGGCCCCAAAAGATCCTGCATATACTTGAACAGCAGCCCCACCAGCAAGCCGGTAAACACCCGGAACCCCATAGTGACCGAGCGCAGCGGCCCGAACACAAAGGAAATAGCCACCAGCACCATAACCGCCGTGCCCAACGGCATTAGCGCTTTCTTCCAGAATGCCAGCCAATATTGGGCGGCCGTAAGGCCTTGCTCCCCAAGGTACTGGGCATAGGTGAACAACCCGGTCATTGATAGGTTTTCAGGCTTCACGATCAGCACACTCAGTACTTCCGGGGACAAGCCGGTATCCCAGCGCAAGGATGCTTGCTCTTCACGAACCGTGCGCTCGTCTTCAATGCGAGTAGTGACGACGTTTTCAAGAATCCAGTGGTCGTCATGAAAGGCTGCCTTCTGCGCGAAACTGGATTGGGTCAGTTGCCGCTCGTCGTCAAACTCAAACAAAGAAACGCCCACCAACACACCGTCGGGCTGCACCGCGTTCAAGTGCATGAAGGTATCCCCTTCCCGATGCCAAACCCCATGAGCTTCAGCGACGTTCTTGCCGGCACCCATTGCAACCGCTTTATCGCTCTGAGCGATACGCTCGGTGGTTGGTGCCACATATTCACCAATAAATACACCCAACAATACGACGATCAACGCCGGCTTCATGGCCGACCAGACAATGCGCTTCAGAGAAACACCAGCGGCCCGTATCACCGTCAGTTCCGACGAGCTGGCCATGGTTCCCAGCCCGACCAGGCACCCCATGAAAGCGCCCAAAGGCAGGTAATCATAAATACGACGGGGCAATGTCAGCGCGACATACCAGAGCGCCTCCATGGTCTGATAGCCATTGCGAGTGTCTTCAAGCTCGGCAATAAACGCAAAAATCAGATCCAGCGACAGCACCACCACCATCACCAGAAACATGGCGCCGCCTACGGTGCTCATTACGTAGTTATCAATCTTACGCATGGGCCTTCGCCTCCTTTTCAAGGCGACGACGATTCAGCCACGCCGGGCCAAACTGCAGCCACAAGCCGAGCGTCAAGAACAGTGCGTGAACCCACAACATGCCCAGCCACTCCGGCACCTTGCCATCCGCCAGCGCATCTCTGGCAACAATCAGCAAACCGAGATAGGTGATGTACACCAACATGGCAGGCAGCAAATGGAAGAACCGGCCCTGCCTCGGGTTCACTCGACTCAGGCGCACCGCCAACAAGGTGATAATGGGAACAATCAACGGCAGAGAAATTCGCCAATGCAACAACGCTCGATCTTCGGGGTCATCCGAATACCAAAGGTCGAGAGTTGAAATCCCCTCTTCCAGCTGTTTAGTGCCGGCTTCACCACTTTGAATTTTCAAACCGTAGGCTTCAAACAGTGTCACACTGTGGTCAAGCTGTCCGGGTACGCCCTGAAAACGCCCTCCGTCTTCAAGAATCAAAAACCGGCTACCGGTTTCTTCGTCAATCAGCTGCGAGCCGGTTTCGGCCGTAATCAACGTAACCCCTTCGCCATCCCGGCCGTATTCCGCAATAAAAACGCCTTGTAACTGACGCTTGTCGTCGCTCAAAGACTCAGTATAGGTAACCCGGGTACCGGAGCTAAGATCCTGGAACCGGCCCGGTGCCAGCATCTCAAACTCGGTAGCTTTGCGCTGCTCGTTGAAAATCTGCTCAACCTGCTTCATGCCCCAGGGCGATACATACAAGCTCATAGCGCCCACCACGAACATGACCGGCAAGGCACCGAGCAGCGTTTTTGACAGCAATTGACGCTCACTCACGCCACATGCAAACAACACCGTCATCTCGCTTTCGAGGTACATGCGGCCATAAGCCAGCAATATGCCGATGAACAAGCCCAGTGGAAGAATCAGCTCGAGAAACCCCGGGAAACGGTAACCCATGATGGCAAACAAAACGCCGGCGGCAATTTCACCCTCGGCGGCACTGCCCAGATACTTAATGAACCGGCCGCTCATGAAAACCAGCAATAAAATGCCGGAAACGGCGAACATGCTTACCATGATCTGGCGAATAAGGTAACGGAAAATGATAGTCAAATCAGTCTCTCTGGTGGCGCCCGGTTAGAAGATGGTGGATACAGGAAACTGCGCGTATTCTATGTAACCTTGCCACTGAATGACAGTAAAGCACTCAACCATTAAAGCCATTCAAGCAATATAGGCCGTCTGCTTGATTATTCGCGCCTTAGCCCCAATCCTAGAGAACATGCAAAACGCTGGGCTAGGCCCAACACTCGAATCACACAACAGGAGTTGTCATGAATTTCAGCCTGAGCAGCAAAGCCATCACGGCGACCAACACCGACTGCCTCGTTATCGGATTGCCCGACAATGGTGAATGGCCGGAAACCACCAAAGCAGCAGACCAGGCATTGGGAGGGCTGATCAAACAACTGGAACAAGCCGGCGACCTGACCGGCAAAAACGCCTCCGTCGCCACCTTGCCCCTCACTGAACAACCTTGGCAGCGTGTGATTGTCGTCGGCACAGGCAAAGATGATGAACGCAATTTGGCCAACTACCGTAAAGCGCTCATTGCCGCCGTAGGCGCACTTAAAGACGGGCCATCCAACAGCGTCTTCATCTGCCTGACCGACACCGAGATTCAGGGTTCAGAAGCCACCTCTTCCGAAGACGCTCGCCTGAACCTGCTTGGCCGCACTCTGGAAGAGCAGCTCTACACCTTCACCGGATTCAAGAGCGAGCAACCACCTGCCCGTAAATTGAACAAAGTTGTCGTACAAGCGTCTGACGCCGACCAAACCCAGAAAGACGCCTTCAATCTGGGCCTGGCCACCGGCCGTGGCATGAACTACACCCGCGACCTGGGCAACACCCCGCCAAACGTTTGCCACCCCGTATGGCTGGCAGAACAAGCCCAAAACATGGCCAAAGAACACGACTGCATCAAAACCGAAATACTGGATGAGAAGCAGATGGCCGACATGGGCATGAACACCATTCTGGCGGTTGGCAAAGGCAGCACGCAGCCTCCTCGCCTGATCGTGATGGAATACCGTGGCGGCAAAGCCGACGAAAAACCTTACGTATTGGTCGGCAAAGGCATCACCTTTGACAGCGGCGGCATCAGCCTCAAGCCCGGCGCTGGCATGGACGAAATGAAATACGACATGGGCGGCTCCGCCAGCGTATTCGGCACTATGAAAGTACTGGCCGAAACCAAGCCCAGCATCAACGTCGTTGCCGTTATCGCAGCCGCTGAAAACATGCCAGACGGCTCAGCAACACGCCCGGGCGACATCGTCACCACTCTGAGCGGCAAGACCGTTGAAATCCTCAACACCGACGCTGAAGGCCGCCTGGTACTGTGCGACGCCCTCACCTACGTGAAAAAGTTCGACCCTGAAACCGTCATCGACCTGGCCACCCTCACCGGCGCCTGCATCATCGCCCTGGGCCACCAGGCAACCGGTATGCTCGCCAACGACGACGAACTGGCCAACGAACTACTAGCCGCTGGCGAAAAAACCGGCGACCGAGCCTGGCGCCTGCCTCTGTGGGACGAATACCAAAGCCAGCTCGACAGCAACTTCGCTGACATAGCCAACATCGGCGGCCGCCCCGCAGGAACCATCACAGCCGCCTGTTTCCTGTCACGATTCACCAAAGAATACCGTTGGGCCCACCTGGACATCGCAGGTACCGCCTGGGATTCCGGCAAAGCCAAAGGCGCAACCGGCCGTCCGGTTCCCCTACTGGTCGACTACCTGATGTCCCATGCAGGGTAACAACCCAACCAATCCACCGGAGCCCGGCAGCCCAGCTGCCGGCCCCTCCGGCCAGGCCGCAAAAAACCAGCGCTACTGGTTCCACATCCTCGCCCAAAACACCCCAGCCGCCCGCAACCTCCACGCCGCCAAACTCGTGGACAAAGCCTGGCAGCAGGGCGACCGCGTGTGCGTGCTCTGTGAAAACCAGCAACAAGCGCAAGAACTCGATGACCTGCTCTGGAACTTCACCCCGGACGCCTTCATCCCCCACAGCATCGCAACCGACCCAAGCACTCCATGCTCAGAACCGGTCGGCATCCTGCTCTACCCACCAACCGCTGCTGATTGGGAAACCGTCATCATCCTGTCCTCCACCCTGCCTGAACAGGCCGACCAATACCGAAGACTCGCACTGGTCGCCCAAAACGACCCGGCGGTACTCAACCAAGCTCGCGGCCACTACAAACAGCTGAGAAAGCTGGGCATTGAAGCGCGGGTACACGACATGCGAAAACGCTGACTAACACGTTTGCTCACCAAAAGGCATACGGTCGCTCACGAATTTGCACGAACACCAAAACCAAGCAAACTTACATACAAGCGAACAACTCCGAGTTTAAACTGCGTAGTTGGGATAAGCTTTCCAAAAATTTCGTAGGCCATGGATGGCCGGAGAGAAGCGCACATGGATGTGCTCGAAGCGGTTTTTGGAAAGCTTATCCCAACTGCGCAGGCACCCAAATCCGAAGGCTACTGGACGAGCACCTAGCCGAAGGTTCGCCGCAACCAAACCGACTATGTATAATCGCCGGTTTCAAACTTTCCCTCGTGAATCAACCAACGGTCACTGCAGAAACCCATGGAAAAAACCTACCAGCCAGAAAACATCGAGCGCCAGTGGTACGAAAACTGGGAATCCAAAGGGTACTTCCGCCCCAGCGGAGAAGGCCAGTCCTACAGCATCGCTATTCCGCCACCTAACGTGACCGGCAGCCTGCACATGGGCCACGCCTTCCAGCACACCATCATGGACACCCTCACCCGCTACAAGCGCATGCAGGGCAACAACACCGTCTGGACCGTCGGCACAGACCACGCCGGCATCGCCACCCAAATGGTTGTTGAGCGCAAACTCGCCGCAGAAGAAGGCAAAACCCGCCACGACCTCGGGCGGGAAGAATTCATCAAACGCATCTGGAACTGGAAAGAAGAATCCGGCGGAACCATCACCCGCCAGATGCGCCGCCTTGGCAACTCCGTAGACTGGGACAACGAACGCTTCACCATGGACGATGGCTTCTACAAAGCCGTACAGGAAGTCTTCATCCGCCTATACGAAGACGGCCTCGTCTACCGCGGCAAACGACTGGTCAACTGGGACCCGAAACTGCACACCGCCATCTCCGATCTGGAAGTGGAAAACAAAGAAGAAAAAGGCTTCTTCTGGCACCTGCGCTACCCGCTGGCTGACGGCGCAACCACCCAAGACGGCAAAGACTACGTCGTGGTCGCCACCACCCGTCCCGAAACCATGCTGGGCGACACCGCCGTAGCCGTACACCCGGACGACGAACGTTACCAGCACCTGATCGGCAAGCACGTGATGCTGCCGCTGGTAAACCGCAGAATCCCGATTGTGGCCGACCACCACGCTGACCCGGAAAAGGGCTCCGGCTGCGTCAAAATCACACCGGCCCACGACTTTAACGACTACGCCGTCGGCAAACGCAACAACCTGCCGATGATCAACGTCCTGACCCAGGATGCCAATATTCGTGACGTTGCCGAAGTCTTCAACAGCGACGGCACCGAAAACAGCGACATCGACGGCCGCATGCCAGCGGCCTACGCCGGCCTCACCCGCGAAGCGGCGCGTAAGCAAATCGTTGCCGACATGGAAGCCGAAGGCCTGGTACAACAGGTTGAAGATCACGTACTGAGCGTACCCCGTGGCGACCGCTCAGGCCTGATCATTGAGCCTATGCTCACCGATCAATGGTTTGCCGATGCCAAAACCCTGGCCAAGCCCGCCATTGAAGCGGTAGAAGACGGTCGTATCCAGTTTGTGCCCAAGCAGTACGAAAACATGTACTTCTCCTGGATGCGGGACATTCAGGACTGGTGTATCTCCCGCCAGCTTTGGTGGGGCCACCGGATTCCGGCCTGGTACGATGCCGAAGGCAACATCTACGTCGGGCGCGACGAAGACGAAGTGCGCAAAAAGCACAACCTGTCCGCCGATCTGGAACTGAAACAAGACGACGACGTACTGGACACCTGGTTCAGCTCCGCGCTGTGGACCTTCGGCACCTTGGGCTGGCCGGAAATCACCGAGCGCCTGAAAACCTTCCACCCCACCGACGTGCTGGTCACCGGCTTCGACATCATCTTCTTCTGGGTAGCCCGGATGATCATGATGACCATGCACTTCATGAAGAACGAAGATGGTACTCCGCAAGTACCGTTCAAAACCGTTTACGTGACCGGCCTGATCCGCGACGAGCACGGCGACAAGATGTCCAAATCGAAGGGCAACGTCATCGACCCGCTGGACATGATCGACGGCATCGGTCTGGACGAGTTACTGGAAAAGCGCACCGGCAACCTGATGCAGCCCAAGCTGGCTGAAAAAATCGGCAAGCGCACCCAGAAAGAATTCCCGGAAGGCATCGCCGCCCACGGCACCGACGCACTGCGCTTCACTCTTGCCGCGATGGCCACCACCGGCCGTGACATCAACTGGGACATGAAGCGACTGGAAGGCTACCGCAACTTCTGCAACAAGCTGTGGAACGCGGCGCGCTACGTGCTGATGAACACCGAAGGCGAAGACTGCGGTGTGAACGACGAGCCCGTAGAACTGTCGCTGGCGGATCGCTGGATCATCAGCGAGCTGCAGCACTGCGAACAGGAAGTGACTCGTCACCTTGAGCAGTACCGCTTCGATTTGGCGGCTTACGCGCTCTACGAGTTCATCTGGAACGAATACTGCGACTGGTACCTGGAACTGGCCA